>Ga0131853_10002989_pt1 | contig 30333 bp, 24 predicted proteins | sample TergutLab28metaG_FD_92764 | JGI IMG/M metagenome (GOLD analysis project Ga0131853, IMG submission 92764) | Labiotermes labralis P1 segment gut microbial communities from Petit-Saut dam, French Guiana - Lab288 P1 (version 2) (version 2) | ecosystem: Host-associated > Arthropoda: Insects >... | reverse complement strand
GTTAAGATAGCGAAGCGACCAACAAAATGGTTAGCATTGCAATTGATATGTATAGTGGGTGTTTCGTGTTTGGTTTTGAGGGGATTGGGGTGGAGAGGTGTTATAATAATTATATAGTTATTCCTCGATAGCTCAACGGCAGAGCATCCGGCTGTTAACCGGAGGGTTGCTGGTTCGAATCCAGCTCGGGGAGGCAACATCAAAACTCTGTAAATATCAAATTTACAGAGTTTTGATGTTTTCAAATGCCGTAAAGTGCTGAATTGGCATTAAAAATAACCCCTTAAATTGAGGGGTTATTTTTTAGCTTTTTAGCTTTTTGATTGTTTTTCGCGTCCTAGGACTAGAGCTACGGCGAAAATTGCTATTGCAAAGCCTAGTTGTATGCCTATTGCTTGCAGATATGATGTCATATCTGTGGGGTTTGCGTATGATGCTGCATCTAGCATAATGTGGTTGTGTATATACCAATATGTTGGGGTAAAGCGGGCGGCGGCTAGTACGCCGTCAGATAGGAAGTTTTGGGGCACAAAAACACCACTTATAAATGATAATGCTAGAGAAACCACGTTTACAACACCAGTTAGCACTATTGATTTTGTTACAAGTTGACCTGTAATGAAGGCTAGGCTGACACAGAATGCGGCTAGTGCTAAGCTGTTAAATACCCTTAACATACCCACTTCTGTAAAGAGATTACCAACGATGATATGTGCGCCTATCATAAACACCAACCATATTACCAATGCACATATAATACTGCCTAGCATTATGCGTAATTTTATGTCTAATGTTGGTGTTGCGGAAACATCCATACGACGTACTAGGTTTTCGCGGCGATATGCCATTAAAACTGCGCCCAATGCCAATGTCATTACAGATATAAGTCCAAATGGAAGCATTTGGAAATATATTGTAGAGTTTTGTGTTTCTTCGTCGTGCTGCAAAAGTTGCGCCTCAACAGTTTGGTATGAAATACTTAGTTGCACGGCACGCTCTGCACTAAAACCTGCTGTCAAATATGCCCTTACAGATATTAGAAAATTGTCAATTTGCCTATCTATGAGCTGGCTAATAATACCGGCGGTCGGTGTTACCATATTAGATAACATAACAGAAGGGTCATTTGGGTTGCTCTGCATTGCCGCACCGAAACCTTCTTCTATTATCAGAACATAGGTAGTATCTTGAAAAAACAAGGCTTGTTGTATGGCTTGCATATTATCTTCCAACGGCACAATGGTGTGCACTTCGCTTAGGTAATCATAAACACCTTGTGATATTGGATGATTATCTCGGTTTACTATTGAAATTTGGAAACTGCTTTCAGTGAAGGCTTCCATACCCTGTGGCTCGGAATCTGCTAAAAGAATGTTTAACCCAAGAAATAATGATAAGAAAATTAGCACCGAAAGAGCGTGTCGTTTTAAAACCTTAAAAAAATATTGTAGAATTTGCATTTTACGCCCTCCTTAAAGCTACGGCAGATATTATTAAGAAACCAATTGTCATTACAAAAAGCGTTACAATTGTGCGAATGTATACATCATATGTATCAAAAAGAATTGATGATGTAAAAGCATCGCTTATTAGCGATATTGGGTTGATATAGTCTATTACAGGTATAGCCCTTCTTGCGATAAGGCGTAGTTGTGATGAAAATAGTCCACCTGTGGCATAAAACACAAAGCTAATGGCGGTTGCGACACCATCTTTAAAACCTTCCTTACCCTTAACAACTATAGCAATAAGCATACCAAAGCTAATGCCCGCCAAAGAACCCATTAAACAAGTTAAAAGTGTAAAATGCAATTGGTTGCCAAAATTTATACCTAGCACAAAGATTAGAAAAAATAGTACAATGGCTATAAGTATCATATGAACCACTAGCGAAGCTAAAAATGAATTGATAACTACCTTTATTTTACGTGTAGGAGCAACAAAAAGTCGTGCCGCAAGAGTGGTTTCGCCTGTTTTTAACATCATACCTACACGTGTGCCTAGTTGACTGCCCATAAAAGCGACCATTGCCAAAAGAGCGTAAAAATGATAGATGTTAGTATCTACTTCAAGTCTTGGCGTACCTCGGTTTATTTCTATGCCTGACCTCATTTGTTCAAGAATTTCAAAAATCATTGTAGGGTTTTCTTCGCTTATATTTTCTATAACTTCGTATGTTCTTGAAAATTCGTTGGTCATTGTTAATAGTATACTGCGATTAAGTTGTGAAACGAAATTGTTTGAATTTAATACGATAAGCTCTATTTCATCACTAAGTATGAAGAAGCCGTCAATTACGCCGTTTGCTAAAAGCGTTTCGGCTTCTTGCAGGTGCACTGCTTCTATAATGTTTATTAAAGGATTATCACCTTGGGATAATTCGTTTAACATATTGACAAAAGCTGCGCCACTATCATCTTGCTGTACAATTGTGATAGGTATTGGTTCAAAATCAAATTCTAAACTATTATTGCCAAATGCAAAGAAAAACAAAGTACCAAGCACAATAGGAAAAGCCAATGTCCAAAATAGATAAACACGTGAGCGTAAAAGGCTTAAAAAATTGTATTTAAATTGCATTGATGCTCACCTCCTAATCTCTTAATTGTTTGCCTGTCATTTCTAAAAACACGTCGTTTAGCGTTGGTAGCTCGCTTAGTACACGGTCAAAGGCAATGCGATTGTTGTTTAAATATTCTAAAATATTTGCAAGATTGTGCCTGCCTTGCTCGCAACGTACTGTTAGCGTGTCGTCGTCGTATTCTGCTGAATACACGTGGGGCAGGGCACGGATTTTTTCGATATGGTCTTTTTCTATATTTAAAATACCTATGCGAATGGTTTCACCTGTTTTTATCATTTGTTTTAATTCTTCTTTTGTTCCTTCGGCAAGGTTTTTACCTTTGTCTATGATTATTATGCGGGTGCAAATTTGTTCTACTTCTTCCATATAATGGCTGGTGTAGATTATTGTTGCACCTTGGCGGTTTAGCTCTTGTATGCCTTTTAGAATATAATCGCGGCTTTGTGGGTCTACCGCCACTGTTGGTTCGTCCAAAATTATCAATTTTGGCTTGTGGGCAATGCCGCAAGCAATATTTAATCTACGCAACAATCCGCCCGATAGTTTTTTTGGTAAAAACTTTTCATAGCCTTCTAATGCAACAAATTTTATTGCTTCGTCCACTAATTTTTTGCGTGTGTTTTTATCTCTAACGTACAAACCGCAAAAATAGTCGATATTTTCGTATACTGTTAGTTCGTCAAACACCGCTACATCTTGCATTACAACACCTATATTTTTTTTAATGTCATAGGCGGTTGTTTTCATTTCTTTTCCAAAGACTTCAATTTTTCCTTTGTCGTAGCGCAATAATGCCAATAAGCAATTAATTGTGGTAGTTTTGCCAGAACCATTAGGCCCTAACAGTCCCAATACCTCGCCTTCTTTAATATCCATATTAAAATGGTCTACCGCCAGCAAATCTTTATAGCGTTTTACTAAATTTTGTACTTTAACAACTGATGTCATTGCTATCGCTCCTTCTGTTTTATCTTGGTCTATTATATACAATCAAATATCGCCGTACCAGTGCCTGTAATCACTACTTGCTATGACATTTGTCATATGGTATAATGCGGATATGCTTAAATATATTATTAAATTAAATTTGTTGCTTATGGGGCTTGTTTATTTTGTTGATGATATTACGGCAACGACCATTGTCGGGCTTTTAGCGGTTATTACCATAACGTCGCTAAATCAATATTTTAACAAAACCCGTTTTAGCTTTGTTAGCTCGGCAATTTTTGTTGTTGCTTGTTTTGCTATGACGCAATTAGCGATATTTTTTCCTGTTTTAGTTTTGGATTTAAAGGGTAGAAACGGAAAGTTTTTGGCGGTGGCTATGCTTGCGCCCATTGTAATATTTGCGCCACCAATTGCGATTTTGATAGCTTTGGCTTTTTTGGTCGAACATTTATTGGATAGATTTGGAAGGCTTAAGATACAGCATACCACCCTTCAAGATTTGCATACAGAGCAAAAAACTGCTCTTACGCAAAAAGCTAAGGAAATGGAGGAAAATCAAGAACAAGCGGCGCATCTGGCAACTCTTGCAGAGCGCAGCCGTATAGCTAGAGATATTCACGATAATATAGGGCATGTGCTGTCCCGTGCTATTTTGCAAACTGCGGCATTGCGTACTATTAATAAGGATGAGGTTTTAACAGATGGATTGGCAGGCTTGCAGGAAACCCTTAGTGGGTCTATGGAAACCATACGTGGCTCGGTTCACGATTTAAAAGATGATTCTATCGACCTTTACCACACTCTGCGACAGATTTTTGACGGTACGTCATTTGAAGTTCAAATGCATTATGATATGCCCGATAATCTGCCAAATGATGTAAAATATTGCTTTTTGATGGCGGCAAAAGAAGCATTGACCAATACGACAAAACACGGCGTATCTGCTACACGTTTTTCTATAAATGTGCAAGAACATCCCGCAATGTATCAGTTAAAAATTATGGATAATGGCACAAAGCCTCCAAAAAATAGCGAAGGAATGGGATTGCAAAATATTGAAGCGAGGGTAAAAACCATAGGCGGCTACTGCTCTTTTGGCTATGACGGTGGGTTTAAAATATTTATTACTTTACCAAAGGCAGGGGATGTTTTATGAAGATTATAATTGTTGATGATGATAAGATTGTAGAATCATCGCTTAAAACTATTTTGGAAGCAAGCGGTGAAATAAGCGTTGTAGCTACAGGAAATAATGGTAGGCAGGCTGTAGAGCTTTATAAAGCACATATGCCGGATATTGCACTGCTAGATATACAAATGCCTGAAATGACGGGACTTTCTGCCGCCGCAGAAATTTTAGAAATTTACCCAAGCGCAAAAATCCTTTTTCTAACCACATTTGCGGATAACGAATACATCATACGAGCCCTTAATATGGGTGCAAAAGGATATATTCTTAAACAAGATTTTGAAGGGATTGCACCTGCATTAAAAGCAGTAAATGTGGGACAATCGGTTTTTGGACGGGATATTGTAACAAAATTATCAACCCTTGCACCAAACGAAAAGGCAGATTATCGCAAATTGGGCATAAGCGAAAAAGAAGAAGAAATAATTGCACAAGTAGCAAAAGGGTTAAATAATAAAGAAATAGGACAAGAACTATTTTTAAGCGAAGGCACGGTACGTAATTATATAAGCACCATTTTAGAAAAATTACATCTGCGTGACAGGACACAATTGGCGATTTTTCATCATACAAGATAACTGCGGCATCACCACACCCCGCCTTGCTATTAGGAACGTCCCTCGCAATGACGGCAATTTTCGCTTTTTTTAAAATAATATAAACAAAAACTTTCACGCATAATATTTTTATTGCACGTGAAAGTTTTTTACATATGAAATAACGTGATTTGGAGAATTTTGTGTCATTTGAAGCATTACAGGTCCTTCAATATATTGTCCATCCAATGTAACAAAGCGTTTGCATAATATTTGGTCGTTAAGCCTATACATATTCATTGGGTCAAATCCTGTTATGTAGGCATTTATTTCAGTTTTATTATGATGACTTTTGGTAAAATCGCCAAACATCTGTTTAAGGCTACTTTGATGGGCTTCTATCGCCGTATGTATGGCATTTTCTGTTTTTGGAACAAAGTCAAATAACGGCTTGTCGTTAGACAAATGATGATGAAAGTCAATGCCTAGCGTCTTTAGCGAAAGGCATATTAACGCACCGCTGGAATATGTACGCAAACGGGGATTGCAAAGGCTTTTGGCACTGCGTAATATGCCCATATGCATACTAACGTCCTCTACAAATTTTGCACGGTTTATTTGGTTTAACGCCAACAAACCTGCAAATTCTGCCATACCTTCTACTGTTTCAACAAGCATTTCTTGATGGAACATATAGCCTAATATACGGCTTCTTGCCTGTCGCAATGCTACAAACTGCTCTAAGTCGTCCATTGTAGCGTCTGCAAAAGCACGTATCAAATAATGACTTTCTGCCAATGCCAAATTGCCTGCGTCTACATCAGGTGCATATTGTAAAAATGCCAGTTCATTAACATAACGCTTTTCGCCTTGCTGTTTTTGAAGGGCGTGAAACATTTCGTGCACTAATCCCGACGCAACCCTATCAACATCTATCTCATTAACATCTAATATGCCCCAGATGGCAAGCATATCATCATTATATTCAATAACAGTATTGCCTAAAAATCTATCATCCCAAGGTATAACGCTACCGTCCAAATACACATTTTTAGTATCAAAAATTGCGAAAGGGCAAGGCGAAAACCTTGCCCATATCGCTTCAAAATCTACCTTAATCAATAGCTCATTAATTTGTGTTCTTAATTCTTCCAATGCAATCACCTTATGGCTTGACAATGCCAGACATCATTGTGGTTTCAATGCCATGTTTTGCCCATTCCTCAGCTAGTTTGTTGATACCGATGCTGTCGCTGGACATATGCCCGGCTATTATAACATTGCCGATATTTTGCTCTTTTACAGCTTTAATATCTTTTTCTGGAATATGCATAAGAACCAAAGTGCCAACGCCTGCTTCAAAAAATTCTTTTGTGATGTCAGGGCCAGCACCTGTTAAGCCACTCATTAGCACATAAATTTTGCCAGCAAAGCTGTCTTTTGCACCAACACGTATTACGGGCTTGCGCACAGAGTTTTTGTATTCGCCAATTTCTTCTAATGCGTCACAAATCTCTTGCAAAGTGGTTTCAGGTTTGCCTGTAAATTTTTCGTCCAAAAACTTTTGCACAACGGCTTCGCCTATAAGGTCTGTCGGGGTATGTATACACATATACGGCATACCCAAAAGCTCTGCGGCAGATTCGCTACGTCGAGAGTTAGAAACGTGAGCATTAAGATTAAGCTCCTCTTTGCGCTCTTTTAATAATTTTTGGGATTTGTTGCGTGGCACGCCTAATTTTTCTAGCTTATAAATGTGGTCGTCAATTACATTTGTTTTTTCGTTGTCGGTGTTTCTTGGGTGATGGCTTACTACACAATCAAAACCTAGTTGCTTTGCAAGTAAAATTTCTGCTGTGTCCATATCCACGCCAAAAAGAACCTTTTTGATGTTTTCGCCTGGTACCATAATACCACAATCTGCTGGCATTGTGTCCATACCTGCCAATTTTACGGCAGAATCCATTAATTGCTGTGTATTCATAAATGCCTCCCTTAAAAAAGTTTATATCCTATTATATCATATTTTGAATACTGTGTAAAGGGATAATTCCGAATTTTTATGTTCGTCTAATAAACAAATTCCGCCGTTCAAAGGGACTGAAACTACCGAAGAAAGATTTCATCTTTATAAAGAGCGGAACACACGCAAGTCTGATTTGTTGAAATTCCTCAATGAATTTACTATCGCCCATCAAGATATTGCTGGGTCAGATAGAGCAACTTTAGCTTCTATGTTAAAATATTTTAGTACAAAACTCAGAGATGCTCAGTTAAACTACATCGAAAAAAACAGCGGAAACAAAGCATCAAAATGCAACAAAGCCGAATTTGATGATTACGAAATTAACCTAGATATTTTATATAGAAAAGTATTAGGGGCTTGATTATTTTTGTTAATTTGATTATAATTATATCAGTCGATAAAATACATAGGAAATGCAGACATCAAGGCAGGAGGACGAGCTATGAGCCAAATTGCACTAAGCAAGATAAAAATACTTCGCCCTTTTTTGGCTTTAGTTATAATTTTGTTGGTGTGTGCGGCTTTGTGGGTTAATCTTCCAAATAAACATTATACGCAGTTATACAGCAACAATGGGATTTGGGATTTGAGAGAGTTTAATTTTGAAAATTCTGTTGCAAGCATTCACGGGCGTATAGATATTATACCAGTAGGTTTTCTTAGTCCAGAAGAATTTGTCAATCGCGAGGGAGAAATATCCCGTAGTTACCCCAAGGCAAGTGTCGAACCAGCCACTGTGCGTATTAAGATTTTGGTGCCAGATAGTTACTATTACATAATAACTCGTGTCAGTTATGGATATGCAGACAGGATTTATGTAAACGGTGATTGGCTACGTGATGTGGGAAATATAGAGGACAAAGCAAGCAAAGCGTCTGTACATCTTATTGCTTTTTTGGCGCAGCCTGTAGATGGTGTTATAGAGATTATTAACGGGCAATCAAATTTTGTATACCAAGTACACGGTGTTTATCAAGGTGAATTTGAATCGTTTGATGAATCTGCCAAAATCAACGAAATCCAACATACGGAATATGTAATCAATATAATTATTGGGATTTTGCTTATATTGGTATTGGTTTCGTTGCTATTATATTTGCTGTTATACAATTATCGTCCGGCGGTGTTCTTTGTCTTGCTCGCTTTGGTGTGGCTATTATTTACAGGTTCTTTAGGGTCTATGTTATTTATACCTTTGGCACCGTGGCTTACCGACCCTTTAAGGTTTCGCTTAACCACTGTTGTTATCGGCGTTGCCTCTACTGGTCTTATGTTTTCTATAGCATATGCTATGATACCAGGATTGTATAATAAATACTTCGCCCGCATTGCAATTTTAATTTTCTTAGCTTGGACAGTATTTTTTATGTTTGCTAGTATTGGAGCTACCCAAGGTATTGCGCTTTGGATGAGCAGAGTGATGACGGGAGCGGGTATAGCTTATTCAACATTTGCATCAATAAGAAGTATGCGCTATCCAAACACCATAAAAATTATATTTTTTGTAGGAGCAATAGCCAAAGGCTATGCCGCAATAAGGGATGTTTTGCATTATTATGATATAAGTCTGTTTGGTTTTAATATATTACTTCCGCCTTTTGGAGGGAATAATTTTGTATTAATTGCCGCTATCATTTTCTTGCTATGCCTCATATCGGCTATATTTATGGCGGCAATGCAGGAGAAGGATGCCGCAAAAGAAATAGAACGCCGCCTAACCACCGAAAACGCTACCTTAGAAAGCCTAGCACGTATGAAAACAGAATATTTGACAAACCTTAGCCACGAAATAAAAACACCATTAACAATAATATCTGTATATGTACAAAAAGCAATTCAACGATATAAGAAAAGCGGCGAGAAAGACGAGGCAATCACAGATTCTTTAAAACGAGCGCAAGATGTAATTATGCGTGTGGCTCGTATGACAGAAACAACTTTAAAAATGTCATCTCTACAAGAAGCTAGGGGCGGTATGATACCACTTGACATAGCAGATATATTAAAAACAAGCACAGAAGCCAATCGTAGCTTTATTGAGAAACAAGGTAACGATTTAAAAATAAATATTGAAGAAAACTTGCCAAGTATACTTGGCAAAGCGGACGAAATTGTTCAAGTGATGTTAAATATCTTAACAAATGCTAACAAGCATACTAAAAATGGTATTATAACCGTTAACGCCAAACTAAGTTTAGGGTTTGTAAACATTACAGTATCAGACACAGGGGGCGGCATATCGCCAGAGCTTCTTCCTTATGTTTTTGAACGTGGCATATCAGATTCAAATGGGACGGGCTTCGGATTGTTCATATGCAAAAATATTATCGAATCTCACGATGGTATAATAAAAATAAAATCCGAATTGGGCATAGGCACAACCGTTATATTTACACTACCTATATATAATGGCAAAGAAGGGGCGATAGAAAATAATGTATAACATTTTACTTGTCGAGGACGATAAAGATATTCAAGAGGTTAATAAATATATTTTGGAAGAACAAGGAAGTTATCGTGTAAACCTAGCTATGAACCTTGCCCAAGCTAGGGTGTCTATTGCTAAATTACCGCTAGACATTATTATTCTTGATATAATGTTACCCGATGGCAGTGGTCTTGATTTTATGACAGAATTGCGGTATTGCGGAAACGAAACGCCCATACTTCTATTAACCGCCCTTAGCACGCCTAGGGATAAAGTGGAGGGTTTAAGGCTTGGTGGCAATGACTATATTACCAAGCCTTATGATTTTGACGAATTTCTTATGCGGATTGAAGTTATCCTGCGTAACAAACAACAGGAAAAAGAGCGTCTGCAACAGGCCGTAACCGCCGCCAAATGTTCGCAAGAAATGTTAACCTTCGGCAAACTGATATTAAACAACACTGCCAGAAGCGCATCTTTAAACGGTGAACCATTAGGGCTTACAAAAAAGCAAGTTGGCTTGCTTTTGCTTTTAGCAAAGCACATAAATAAAACCCTGACCTATGACAGTTTATACGAAACAATATGGGAGCAACCCCTTATAGGCAATAATCAAGCACTTAGAAGTGCAGTGTCAGAGATACGCAACAAACTTGCTGGGTCTGGTTATTGCATAACATCCGAACGTGGCATAGGCTATCGTTTTGAGCGTGGCGAGTATCGTTAATTAAAGGTTTGTGGCGTTTTAGCAACAAACCAGCATTTATTATTTTTTTGAAGTTATTATATTATCGTGGAAGATGTATGCAAATTGCTGGTATGGCAAATCATAAAGCTATATAGAAGCAATCTAAATTTTAAAACAAATTATTATATACCATTTTACGGCGGAGGGCTTTATGAACAATAATTATGACATCGATAAAATATTCGACATAGTGCTTGCCTTTAATAGTGAAATGCGTTATGAGGAAATGCTTAATTTAATTTTGACTAAAATGATGGAAATTACAAACTCTGATGCAGGAACGTTATATATTTTAGAGGATGACGAACTACATTTCCGCATTATTAAAAATATATCTTTGGGCATACATCAATCTGTTGGCGAAACTATAGGTTGGCCGCCCATTAAGCTAGATAAAAACGATATAAAAAATGTAAGCGCGCATACCGCTATAAATAATGAAGTTGTTATAATTGATGATGTTTATGAGGATGAGCGTTTTAATTTTTCGGGACCTAAAAACTATGATAAACTTACGGGGTACAGGTCACGTTCTATGCTTGTGCTACCTCTTACAACATATTGGCATAAAAATATGGAAGTTTTAGGGGTCATACAGCTTTTAAACCCTATTGACCCACATACAAAAAATGTAGGGCTATATGGGGATATATTGTCGCCGCCCATCATCCCGGCTTTAGCCAACGTTGCCGCAAACACGCTTGCAAACCTATTACGTCTTAAAGAAATACAAATGTTGTTTCAATCATTTGTGTCATCTATGGTGTGCGCTATTGATGAAAGGTCAAAATATAATAGCAATCACACACAAAAAGTTACCGAGCTTTGCGGTACTTTCGCAAGGTATTTAAACAACCATTTTCCAGAAGGGCATCCATATCATTTTAGCGATATTCACTTAGAAGAGCTAACTATGGCGGCAATGCTTCACGATATAGGAAAAATCATCACGCCATTAAACATTATGGATAAGGCAGACAGGCTTGGTGAGAGAATCGAAGTTATACAAAACCGTTTTGAAATCAAAAAACTTCAAATTGAAAACGATATGTTGAAGCATCAGATTTCCGAAAACGAGCACAATGTTGAACTAGAGCGTTTGGATAACGCATTTAAACTTGTAAAAACTGCATCTGCAACCGATTATTTAACTGACGAAATGGCTTTGGATATATTGCGCCTTGAAGAGTTTACATACAAAAATTCTAAGGGTAAGATTGTTCCGCTTTTTGACCCCGACGACATTGAAGCATTATCTATACGCAAAGGCACGCTTACACCAAAAGAAAGAGAAGTTATGAAGGAGCATGCTGCCGCAACAAATCGTATATTACATAACATCGCATTTAAAAAATATTATAAAAACGTACGTACGTGGGCTGTAAGTCATCACGAATTTATGGATGGTTCTGGGTATCCGCAAGGTCTTAAAGGCTCTAGTCTTACCCCCGAAATATGCATTATTACCATAATGGATATTTTTGAAGCTCTAACCGCTAATGATAGACCTTACAAAAAAGCGATGTCTGTAGAAAAAGCTTTTGAAATACTTAACGAAATGGCTGTTTCTGGAAAACTTCATCAAGAATTGGTTGAGCTATTTAAAGAAAGCAAGGTTTGGTTAAAAACACCGACCTATGGCTCTGTTGGTGAATGAGTAGAGCTTGCTGTTGTTTAATAATATGATGGAAATTAAAGATTTACAGGAGAATGATTTATGGTTGCCGCAAATATTGAATTGTTACGCAAAATCGGCAAAGTTACAAATTTTGAAAAAGGTCTATACTCTTTATGGAAAACGATGTCGGCGACGATATGTACATCGCAATAAAGGGTTCTTTTGGTGTATATGTCAATTCTTTTACAGGTTTTCCTACAAAAGTAGCCGTCATTGGCGATGGGGCTTGTTTTGGCGAAATGTCTGTGATTGACGGATGGCCACGAAGTGCTACAGTCGTAGCTGAAGAAGATAGCATTGCACTTACAATTAAAAAAGAGAATTTTCCACAATTTATAGAATCGTGTCCAGATTTAGCTTTTGGTATGCTAAAAACCCTAAGCTCTCGTGCTCAAGCCACCCTTGAAAGAGTAAGAGAAGTTGGTGTGACATCTCCAGATTTGTCTGACGAGCTACGCACACCCAAGCAAATTGACAAAAAAACCGATATGGCAAATATGGTTTTGTTGTCGCAACGTATACGTGAGCTTAACGAGATAATGGGCGTTGGAAAACAAGCTGCAATTGAAATAAAAGCAGACGGGGCATTGCTTACTTTGCTTCCTTCCAATCATCCGCAACTTAATATACCAGATAAATTTGATAATTCTAAGCTATTAAGCAATAAAAAATATATATGCCCATATTGCTATCATAGGTTTAGCGGAAAGGTTCCTATAGTTTCGCGTTTGCAACAGCAAGATGTTACATTAGACCAAAGGGTGATATATGCCAATTTTAACATACTTTTGTACAATAACATCGTTTGCCCTAACTGCAATTATTGCGACACATATCAAGAATTTACTAAAATGCCTGACGACGGCTCTATATCTGATATTAAAGGAAATCGATTTAAAAACTTTGAAAACTTTGCTGGATATAAAGATGAAATAAACCATACTATACGTGAAGCTGTGCTTAGCCATTATTTGCAATTGGAATGCCTTAAGCAGGTAAAAAATTCTGAATTGCGAAGCGCACAGGTGCTTCATCGTCTTTTTTGGCTTTATAAAGATTGTGATGAAATAGAGTTTATGAAGAAAGCCGCAGTCAAAGCCCGTTTTTTTTATGAAAAGTATCTTGAATTAAACGGTGGAAAAATTCCCGTCGCTGATGAATTAACCGTAAATGTAATAATAGCCGAATTATGCACTGCTCTTGGAGAAAAGGACGAGGCAATCGCTTTTTATACCAAAAATTCAAAACTTGGGGGTGTTACCAATCACGAATTGGTGCGGAAAAGCCTTCAAATGATAAGCAAATTAAAAAGTATGTGATTTTAGAAGGGAATTTGCAAATGAAGCTAGAAGTATATGGATGCAGAGGTTCTGTGGCTATCTCCCGCTCGGATTCTCGTTATGGCGGAAATTCGTCGTGTATAACCTTAACAAAAGGTGATGATTTTTTGGTTATTGACGCAGGTTCTGGCATTATGATGCTACAAGATAAATTGCAAAACCAGAGGTTAAAAAATACCAAATTTCCAATCAACATTCTGCTTAGCCATTTGCACTTGGACCATATAATAGGTCTTGGGACGTTTGACCCAATATGGAGAAAAAACAAAGGTGTACGCATTTTCACATCTTCACGTGATGAAAGACCTTTAGACGAGCAGATTTGCGATGTTTTTTCGCCACCTTACTGGCCCTTGCCTTTAAAAGACTTTGGTAAGTTAGACGTTGTGCAAATTGAACCCGAAACGCCCTTTGAAATCGGCATTTTTAAAATAACCCCTTTTGAAACAGGTCTACATTCTGACAAAACACTTTCGTTTTACATAACGGATGGTAAAAAAACCTTAGTATATCTATTGGACAGCGAAATGGTCGATATGGATGAAATCGCAGACGCTAAATTATTAAAATATTGCAATGGTGCAGATATTGTTGTTTTCGACTCGTCTTATTCCGAAAAAGATTATACTATGCGTAAAGGCTGGGGACATTCCACCGTTAAGGCTGGGGTAGAACTTTCTAAGAAATGGAAGTGCAAGCATATGCTCTTCACGCATTTTGACCAAAAATACAATGATGATGAAATAGACAATTGGCAGAAGGTTGCCTGCGGTGATAAGTTTATATTTGCGCAGGATGGGTTGGTAATCGAAATATGAAAAAACGAACTTTTATTATAACCATAGGTGCAGTTTTGTTAGCATCATTAGCCATTGTAATATTTATGCTACGAAATGGCGGTATAACAAACGTAGATTTTTTTACTACAGGCGAAGCAGAAGCTGTCGCTATCACCATACCTGAAGTTTTTGACGGGCTTTGGGATACCTTGCGATTTTTAGACGAACTATATTATCCCATAGGTATAGCCCTTAATGGAGGTTTTTTGATTGTAGCAGATTCTATGGCTGACCGCATACAAATTTTTAGTGAAGACGGCAATATGCGCATTGGTCGTCCTGGGCAGTTTGGCTTTTCATATTACGATTCTGGCGCAATGCTTGATGGTTATCGTGAAAACGCACTTTTCACCAAGCCTTCAGGGGTCTTTGTTACGCCAAACGGCGAAATTTTGGTTGCCGATACAGAAAACCACACCATCCGTCGCATTAACGATGATTTTGTTATAACCCTAGCTGGCAATGGCAGGGCAGGCTTTGCCAATGGTATAGAGGGCAATGCACAATTTAATAGCCCAAGAGCAGCCGTTATGTGCGATGATGGATATATTTATGTGGCAGATACTCTAAATCACGTTATACGCCGCATAGACCACTTTGGAAATGTAACGACCTATGCTGGTTTAGCACAAAATAGCGGCTTTGTAGATGGGGATTTGACCCAAGCTCGCTTTTTTGAACCTTCGGGTTTGTATGTTACCCAAGATGGAGTATTGTATGTGGCAGATGCCGCAAACCACTCAATACGCCGTATAGAAAATGGAATAGTAAGCACAGTTGCAGGGCAACCCGGAGAGTTGGATAGGTTTACAGGATATTATGAGGGCGGATTTGTGGATGGTACAAGCGATGGTGCCCGCTTTAATTTTCCAAGAGATGTGGCGGTTTTGCCAAATGGATATATCTTGGTTGCAGATAGCCTTAATCACGCAATACGGATGATAACCCCCGAGTACACAAGAACAATTGTGGGAAGCGGTGCCGCAGATATGTTTCACGCCAGTGTGGAAAATCTTCGCCTTTCTCGTCCAGAAGGGATTGCAACAGATGGTGAAACATTGTTTATATCGGACACAATCAACAATAGGGTTTTGGCTATACCATTGACCGAAAGGGTTTTGCAAGGTCGACCATCACGTTATGAAATGCTCGCTACAAGCGGTTTAAGCGCAGATTCCCGTTTTCCATATAGAGGAGATATTCGTGTGTTTTTAGGTAACGAGCGTATAAATTTTGGGCAAGTTCATCCTTGGAATAGTGCAGAATCAATTTTTATGCCAATCCGCTCTTTACTAGAAGCACTTGGAGCCAATGTAGAGCTTGACCAACGAGAAAATCGCCTGTACATCACAATCGGGGATACAATAACTGCATTAACTCAAGACAGTGATTATTTTATTATGCGGGGCGTTGCCGTTACCACGCTGGAAGAGATTATGCGGCTGTTCCCCTATACTTTGGAATGGTTTCCAGAGTTAAGTTTGATAACTATGTTTATTCCATACGATTTAAGATGATTAGGTGATTATATGCTAAAAAAGTTAAAAATCTTACTACCTGTGGTTTTTTTCGCCATTTTTGGCGCATTGTTCTATCTTGATTTTGTGCCAGGCATAGATAATTTTGTCCACGATAATATAATGGCTAGAAGCCGCCCTGTTGCAGAAAATATCATTATTGTTGGTGTGGATGAGCGCAGTCTTAACGAAATTGGTACGTGGCCGTGGCCTAGACTTTTTATGGCAGAGGCTATAGAACGCCTGACGGAAATGGGTGCGGCAGTTATTGGTGTAAATGTGTTATATGACACCTATGGTGCAGTGCCAGAATATGACGAGCAACTGGTGCAAGCGGCTCAAGCGACAGACCGCCTTGTTCTTGGCGGTATGGGCATTTTAAGCCCACATCAAGCTGACCCAGATTTTTTAACAATAGAATATTATGTTATGCCTTTTGATGAGCTTGCAAATGCGGCAAATACGGGATTTTTGAACATTGCACCTGATAATGACGGGGTTTTGCGTCGTAGCCTTAACAATCTGCGCTTTGGGGACATTATTGTCAACTCCTTCCCCTTTGAGGTTTATCGTATCTATAGGCAAACTGTGGGGCAACCTTACAATTACAACATCCCTCTTGATTCTGACGGGCAGTTTCCTATAAACTTCTCCGCTGATCCCGACAGCTACACTTCTTTATCGCTTTGGGGTGTTATTAATGAGGAATACCCTGCTTCTATTTTTCGTAATGCTATTGTACTGATTGGTCCATATGCGCAAGGCATCGGAGACGGGAACTTCCCCACACCTTTAAATCGGTCTGTAGCAACTTTTGGTATCGAAATTTATGCAAATATAATACAAAACCTCCTCGAAGATGAATTTAAGCAAGATGCCCCGCTGTTTTTTAATCTCGGGGTTATGTCAATTTTATGTCTGCTTGCCATTTTTATTATCCGTCAGCTAAAACCTGTTTTGTCATTAACCATAACCATATTGTTAACGATGACAACTCTTCTTGCCGCTTGGTTTATGTATGGTCAAATGTTTTGGATAATTAGCGTGGGGTATTCTATCTTGTTTTTGCTATTGTGTTATCTGTCAAATCTGGTACTTGGTTTGATGATTGCCCAAGGGGAAAAACAGCATATCCAAGGTCTTTTTGGTCGTTTTGTTGCACCGGAGGTAGTTAAACAGATTGTGGATAGCGGTGCACAGCTTGAGCTGGGCGGCGCAATACGTGATGTTACCCTTGTTTTTGTTGATATACGTGGTTTTACCGCCTTTTCGGAAGCAAACCCACCAGAGATTGTGGTAGAAATGGTAAACCGATATTTAGAGCTTACAAGTCGCTCGATACAAGAAAACAATGGTACAATAGATAAGTATATAGGCGATGCCACTATGGCAATTTTTAACGCCCCTAATGATGTTCCCGACCACGCACTATGTGCTGTGAAGGCCGCTTGGGGAATGAAGCTAGGCTCTGTAGCCCTTCGTGAAGAAATTTTGAAGGATTATGGCGTAGACCTGCAATTCGGCGTGGGGATAAACAGCGGACCTGCAGTTATTGGCAATATGGGTAGCGATTTTCGTATGGACTATACCGCCATTGGCGACACAGTAAACACAGCGGCGCGCTTAGAATCTGCTTCAAAAGGTGGGCAAATTATCATATCTGATGCCACATATCAACGGGTAAAAGACTACGTAGATGTTGTGGATTTAGGGCAGATAAGCGTAAAAAACAAAGCACTCGGCATACAAATATACAGCGTCGAGGGAGTAAGAAGTTAGAAATTGGAGGGGCGGATATGTTTAAGCGCATTTTGGCTTCGGCTTTGATATTTATAATTGTTCTTGGAACTTTTCAAATGGTTCCCTTGTTTGCATCTGATGTCAACCAAAGTCCCCAGATTTTATCTTTTCGGGGTCAGGTTTATGTTCATTCTGCTGGTGGCAACAATATGACGGCAGTTTTTAGCGGTATGACAATAAACGACGGCGACGTTATTATAACGGGTACAAATTCCACTGCAACCATTGGTTTTTATCAGCAACAGGTTGTTGTGGGCGAGCTTACAAAAATGTCTGTAAACTCTGTTTGGCAAAGACACGGACGCAACAACTCTGCCATATCCCTTATAGAAGGGCAGATAAAGGTAAGGGTTGACACAAGACTAGACAATAATTCTCGCAATATGGTTATGGCGGCTGGTACCATTGTTGGTGTTCGTGGCACAGAATATATTCTAACATACAGCCGTCACGGCTTCCACGAGGATGATTTTTCTTACGGCAGACCTTTTACCCGTTTGTTGGTTATCGAAGGCGAGGTTCGTCTTGATATGCCGGGTATTGATGGGGCAGAACTAGAAACCTTTCGGGTTACGCCGCAGGGTCTCGTTAGGGTCACCCAAAGCATTTCCGGAGACCAAATGACTCTTGATTTAGAAAATATACCCAGTGCATTTATCGTGCCTTTGGAGAGCTTGGATTTAGCCATTTTAGAGCTTTTATTGCAAGATTCTAGGGTACAAGAGGAAAACCCAGAGCTGTTTCAGAACATCGAGCTTGCCATAGAACGCAGGATTATAGAAAATTATGTACGCAATCAATTAACACCCGAAAGACCAGAGCCACAGCCAATTTTTGCCTCACAGGCATCAGAAGTTTTGCCGACTCTTGAAACACCGACCTCTCGTGGAGAGCCAGCGGCATCAACTATGCCTACCAATCAAGAAATAAACCAAATTGCAAATGATGTTTTTATCGAAATACACGGCGAAGATGCAGCTGCTCGTCTTGGCATAACCCCTACACCCGATGGCGAGCGTGGGGTGTATGATTCTGATTTTATTTCAGAAATCGCTCAAGAGATTGCAGGCCAGCGCGGTACAGAAGCAACAAGTCCCGCTATAAATGAACCCGCATTAAACCCGCCTGCGGTTGAAGGTTCGACCGCTGCACCCATTACTCAACCTATTGCAGAGCCTGTTATAGAACTTCCAACAGAGCCTATAACTCAGCCGCCAACCGAACCTACAATAGAGCAGATTACAGAACCCGTTACTCAACCCATTACAGAACCACAAACCGAGCCCATAGTTCAGCCGCCAACTCAACCCGTTACTCAGCCTGTTACTACTCCTCCAACCGACCCCATAACTCAACCACCTACCGCACCCAACACCACGCAACCCGAAATAGGAGGCGGTGGAGGCACCACTCAACCTCCTCCTCAAAGACAGCCGCAGGCGGTTCAGGAACAGGAAGCGTTACTTTTGCCGTTACAAGCGGTACAAACGTGGTTTCTGTTGCCCCTTCTACAGGTATGGTTATCATAGAAGGCACGGGGCAGGCAGTTATCACAGCGACTCGTGACGGAGATGAAGATTTTTACCCAATCTCAGCTCAGGTTACAATTGACGTTTCTAAACGTAACTTAAGCAATGTAAGCATACAATCACCTAATAATCTCACCTACACAGGCATTGCCCAAACGCCTAATATAATTGTAACAGACGGAGCAAGCAATCTTATAACAAGCGAAGATTTTGAAGTATCGTTTACTAACAATATAAATGCAGGCACAGCAACAGCCACCATAACAGCAACAGCAAGCGGTAATTACAGCGGCACGGCTGATACAACATTTACCATTGTGCAAGCACCGCTTACAATAACAGGTTTTAACATCATCCGTCCTTTTGTAGACGGTAATTTCGATGTAACCTTATGGGGCAATTTAACCTTTGCGGGTTTACAAAATGGTGAATTTGCCGTTGTTGATACCGATAATGTTGCAGGGGTCTTTGGTCAGTATAGCATTGGTACAAATATTCCTATAACCTTTACAGGAGAGTTTTCGTTGTTGCCAGGTGCAGGAAGCCCATCGGCAAATCCTGCAAATTATATCATCACACAGCCGACAGGACTAACAGGTACGATAACGCAGGCAACAGGCACTTTTGTGCCGATAGACCCACGCCTAACCACCTTCACAACTACTTTAACTTTATCTGATGTGGCGTTGCCTAACGGCTATGTATGGGTAAATCCTACAACTCCATTGGTTGTTGCAAATAGTGGTCAAGATTTCCCTGCAGTTTTCACAGACCCAAGCGGAAACTTTTTACCAGCAGATGGTTATGTTACGGTTAATGTCGCCCGTGCGGATGGGGTTACCGTTGCCGCTCCGACAATTTATGATATGACATCCGATATGCTAATGGTAAACCCAATAACCACTGGAAATGAGCAAGTGGTAGAATTTGCTATACGTCGTGCCGACCAACCTTCGGCAACCTTGACATGGCAAAACCCCCAAGAATTACCACCTGGCGCAGAAGAAATGTGGAGCAGGTTATTCTTAGACCTTTCCGCTTCTACAGACTATATCGTCTACGCCCGCTCTGCTCAATCTGCAAATTTTGCGGCAGGCGTACCAACTCCAAGTGCGGTAATAACCACCGCATCTGCTTTGGTAACTGTTACAGTGGATAGCGTTGTTACAAACTTTGATGCTCTTTACGAAGCGTTCGATTTTATACAAACAAATAGGTCATACACTATTACTTTGAATCAAGACCAAGAAATAAACCCAACAACCATACCAGCAGGACGTAATATAACCCTTGTAGGCAACACCAATATGCGGAAAATTGATTTGTCTGCATCAAATGGTTCTATGTTTACCGTTGATGGTCAATTAACAATAGGAAATAATATCACTTTACAAGGACGTAGCACAAATAATACTTCTTTGGTTGTGATAAACAACAACGTTGGTACATTTATTATGCAAGAAGGTTCTGTTATAACAGGCAATACCGCCGATGTTGGCGGTGCTGTAAATTCTAACGGCACATTTAATATGCACGGCGGCACAATTTCAAACAACCACGCAACAATAGACGCTGGTGGTGTTCGCATACTAGGCGGCACATTTAATATGCACAGCGGAGCAATAATTACAAACAACACATCCGCTGGTTCGGGCGGCGGTGTTCGTCTTAGCTTCTCTACATTTAATATGCACGGCGGCACAATTTCAAACAATACAGTTTCTAGTGGAAGCGGCGGTGGCGTGTTAATAGGCACAAATGCGTATTTAAATATGGCAAACGGCATAATTTACGGTAACGACGAGCCATCAAATGCAAATAGCGCAAATAACGATGTATCCTTAAATATCTCGGCAGGAACAGCACAACACGGGTATTTTACGGGAGATGCTTTCACCTCTATGGGCAACCTACATTCTATGAGCAACACAATAGAAGTGCAAAACGGCAACCTTATACGCCCAAGCACCGCAAGCGTTAATGGCACTGGTTTCATCGACCTTGCGGCCGCACTTGCTTATGTTGCTAGCCGTCCAAATGACGAGCATATTGTTACAATAACTGCAAACCAAACCCTGCAACCCACAACAATAAGCAGATATTCTACCAATATGAGCCACAGAAATGTCACTATACGAAGCGGCACGGGTTCGCATACCATACAGCTTGACAATACAAACGGCAGTATGTTTAACGTAAGCGGTGCAACGATTATTCTCGAAAACGTCATCCTTAGAGGGCGTAATGATAATAATGCTTCCTTGGTGCAACTAAATGAAAGCGGAAATTTAATAATGCGCAATGGCTCTGCGGTTGAAGGCAATAATGGAGGTACCAATGCTGGCGGTGTAGGTTTATTTGGAACATCCCGTTTAACTATGCACGATGGCAGTATAATACGGGGAAACACAAGCAATAGTTCTGGCGGCGGTGTGAACTTGGGCAGTAGCACATTGCATATGGCTGGCGGGCTTATTACAGGCACAGATTTTGAACATATTGCAGAACGAAACCAAGCCCCAACCAATGCCGCACTGTCTACAACTGGGTCTAATGCACATTTTGGTACATTTGCAGGCGATACATTTACACCTATTGGCGACATCACTTCAACCGACAATACGATTGAAGTTGTTGACGGAAACCGAATTCGCCCTACGTCACAACAAGGTGCAAGTATAGAGCTAGGCGAAACTATACCGCCTTTCGATGCTCAACCGCCTGTTATAATGCCCGATGATGATGAACCTGTGGTTATACCCGAAGATGAAGATGCAGAAAAAGAACCCGATGATGAAGAAGACGATGAAGTTGATTATGAATAAGAATGGAATTTAAAATGATAGCAACTAGAAAAAAACGAATGGTTATGGTTATGATAACCGCCGCTATAAGCCTAATGGCTTTTTTGGCGATGGTTATCTTGTTGCGCAATCAAGATAATTTACCACAAAATATAAATATTATTGTGGCTTGGAATCCATATAGCATTACAGATGAAATGGCAAGTAATTTGTCATTAAATATGGATACAAATGTTTCGTTGGAACACCTGCTGGGTGCAAATGGCGCAAGGGGTAAAAATGAAGTTTTTGCTACAGGGCATAATGGGGAAAATGTCCTTGCCACAAGCCTATCTGCTTTTCTAACTGCCGAAGCAATGGGATTTGGAGAAACTTCTCATTACGATTGGGCGGCGTGGCTTTGCATTTTTTCCCCAGCGGTTGTAGCTGTCGCACCAAATTCGCCATATACAACCATATCTGATATGATAAACGATATTGCCCAAAATCCGAATAAAACGACGGTCGCAAACAGTGGTTTCGGAACCACATCCTTTGCGGCGGCAGAGCTTTTTGCTACCAATTTGGGGTTAAATTTTGAACATATGTCACTACCTGGTGTCAGCCCAGTCATTAACGCAGTTTTGGGCGGAGATGCTGATTTTGCTATTTTGCTCTCCACAGAAGCAAGCCAATTACGTATTATTGCCACATTTACCGAAGAACTCTTGGTTCTTGATGATGTTGTCATTCCATCAATTTACGGTATAAACGCCAATCTTGACGCAATTCTGCCCTTTGGTGAATATTATGGTATCTTTGCACCAAAGACCGCTTCCCAAAGTCGCCTAAACCACATTCAATCCATTGTGCAAAACGCCGCCGCTTCTGAAGATTTCACCACCTTCGCACAAGAAGAAATGCTCATCGCCCTTAACCCCAGCAAAACACAAAGCGAAATTATAATTGACCATATATATCCGCTAACCATAAAAGCCTTGCAAGATGGTGGGTTTTTACGATGAAAATGCAAGGTGTTTTTGTACATTGGAAATTGTATCATTTGACCACGAGCTTTTATTCGTTATGATTTTCTTTATGTCAAACTCGTTTACGGGAAAAAAGCACATTTCCCGTAAAAACATAGGCACCGATAGGAATAAGCGACCACGTCAATTCACCTGCAATATCTAATATTTCTTGTAGCTTACCCTTATAATCAGAGACTTTTTTGCCGTCCATAATTATAGAGAGCAATATATTTTCCTTAACCGTAAGATTTTGCACCAAGTTATAAAACTGGAACACAAAGCCAATTTTATTTCTGCGAACTTCTGATTTTTCTTTGTCATTCATAGACGAAAAATTTTTGTTTTTAAGTAAAATGTCGCCACTGCTTGGGTTGTCCAGCCCACCCAGCAGATAAAGCAAGGTGCTCTTGCCACACCCGGAAGGTCCCATAATTGACACAAATTCACCTTTATTTATGGTTAAGCTAACGTCATTCAACACAGGAACAACCTGCGCACCTATACCAAACTGTTTAGACACGTTTACAGCACTAATAATCTTATTCATATTTCAATTCCTTCACTATATTTATTTTTTTCATTTTTTGTATTGGGAAAAGTGTTGTTCCTGTTAACACAATGAAGACAGCAAGTAGGACACCAAGCATAAATAATAAGATGCTGCAAAGCTAGCTATATTCAGCTACATAGAGGTATTTTACAACCGTGTACGTCCTCGCTCTGGGATTGGGTGGGTTGCACCTTTGGTTTTTGAGAGTCAATCTATCAATCAATCCTATCAATCAAAGAATTTGAGAGCTACAAGAAGTAAGGTGGCGTAAGTTTGTGATTTGGTGTTGTTTTGGGTGGATTTATTGTCTAGCAAAGCGGGAATGGCACAGATACCAATATGCAAATTTTATGCTTGTCACTTTTAATGAGCAGTTACACAACAGTTTTTGTTAAAAATTATTGTAGCAATTATTAAACATTTTATTATAGCATATAGACTCACTTATTATCATAGTTGCGTTTTTCTATATGGTTGGGGTTGCTCCCCAAACCCGTACTTCGGGACAAGGCTGGTCGCAATGCAAAGAACGCAGAAAAAATCTCCACCCTCAAGCCATTGACATACTGGATTTTTGCCGTGCCATTACGTAGCCGACAACGGGGAACAGGAAAAAACGTCCCGTCCCCCATTGTCGCCCGCTCCATTATACGGCAAAATCGGCTACACTATTACGATGGTTGGTGTAGGTTATGTGGTGGCTCTGCCCCCACGCCCCCGACCTCATCCAAAGAACAGAAATCGGAAAATTTGGGGATTGTAATTGCATAGGAGATGTGCTATAATTTTGTTTTGTACACCGTCTGTTTTTTATCGTAGCGGTGTGATGAATTTATGTTTGCAGAGGGATTTCATATGTGGGGAAAAATCAATAAATTAGTCCGTTCACACTCTATTGTTGTGACACTTTTAATAGGCGCACTTTTTATATTGGCACTGATGGGATTTGCTGTTCTACTAATGCTCGCATACGGTACGATGGACGCAATGGTTGATGCAGTCACAGACCCATCTTTTCTTGCGCTCTTTACTTTGGGACAAATAGCATTATCGGGTATTGTCATATATCTGATGGAAAAAATGCAGGTGTTCAAAGTTAGTGATTTCAAGTTTGTAAATATTAGGAAAGGGTTTCTCATTGGCTGGTTTAATCTTGTATTTGCCATTGGTGCTTTTTCCTTAACCTTTTTTGCTTTGCCCGAAAACAGTTTGATTATGCCAAATCCTTTTGCTTTGATTGTAACCATTCTCCATCCGTTTCTTGGCACAGGTGCCTTTGAAGAAGTATTAGTGAGAGGCTTAATATTTAAGATATTGCTTCTAACTATGGGACATACAAAAAACGGAATTATCAAAGCCGTCCTTCTTTCTTCTGCAATTTTTGGGGTTGTTCATATTGTGAATGTTATTATTGTTGGTGAGTTTTTGCCAGTTATCGCACAAATCATTTATGCGACTTTCATTGGCGTGTTTTATGCGGTGCTTTACCTACGCACTAAAACATTGTGGATTCCTATATTGCTCCACGGCTTGACCAATTTATCAACTCAAATTTTTAATGTGATTATTTCACCTAATGTTTTGCAAGACCTTATGCAAAATCAAACTGACCCAAGCGTTATGGATGCTTTCATGCCTGTAGTATTTTCGATACCGTTTTTGATTGTGGGATTGATTTTGCTTAGAAAAGTAAAAGCAGAAGATGTAGAATACATAATGCCTGAGCGTACAGTTTAAGTAAACGCCGTATAGCGAACCCAAAAGCCCCATATCGTAATTATCAAGATTATGTATAGCAGACCTCAATCCCCCAAAGCAATCAAACCGCTTTGGGGGATTTTTGCGTTCAATCGGTGAAAAAGTCCTTGACAAACGGCGCAAGAAATGACAATCAATACGCTTTTTGAAAACAATCAACAGTAGTAAGAGCTATGCTATAAACCTACAAAATTTAAACGCTATAAATGGGCAAATTTGACACAAATAAATAAAAACTGAGCACCTGATAATCGCTGGCTAGTTTTTATTCACTGGAATTGTTATTTGACAGTTACGCTTTTAGGGGGATTTTGGGTTGTTTCAACATATTAATGAAATCGAATCCAAAAATAATTGTTGTTAGAATATACCCAATTTCGATATGGCTTGTTAAAAGGATGTGAGGAAGAAGCAAAATTGCGGCGAAAAATCCACGCAAAAACCAATGCACACAACAAATAGCCTATATGCGGCATAGATAAAGTAGCAACAAAGCCCGAAATGACTGAAATTCGTATTTCGTGCCGAAGAAATGTTTCTACATATCCCCATCCTTCATAATTGGTTGTATACATATCTGCGGCGGCGATATTAGAAAAAAGCGGGTATAAAACCTATGGATATAGAAATTGTTGCTAAAATTAAGCCCGCTATAATTGATGTGGTTATGTATAAGGATTTCCGCATTATTATCCCCCTTTCACATAATATAGCATTAAATTAAATCGCTGGTCAAGCTCGCGATGGCAAATATGACAAAAATTGAGCTGACAGGCACGAAAGGCTTGTTTTTGGGCATATATTATTTCAACCGAGAAAATATGAGGGAGAGATAATTTTGGCTATTACTACACAAGGCAAATTATTGATACAAGTTGTAGCGGCGGACGGGGGTACGCTAATTGGCGGGGCAACCATATCGCTTACAAATGAGGCAGGTGAGCGGGTTTACGAGCTGACAACAGACAGCACAGGACACGCACCCGAAATTACGCTTGACACACCTTGCTCGTCATTATGCGAAAATCCGCATGCGGACGAACGTCGTTTTGCTGTGTTTAACGCTAGGGTACAAGCGGCGGGGTATCGCACAATAACATATAGGGGCATAATGGTTTTTGGCGAAAGCACATCTATACAAGTTATAGAAATGCACCCCGTTATTTTAAACGAGCGTGATTTTGATACAGAGGAGTTTGTGGACATAGAAGGGCATGCGTTGTGCCACCCAGAAATGCCCGAACCACAGACCGACCCGCCGCCTTTGCGTGTATTGCCAAGGGTAGTTATACCCAATTTTGTAACGGTGCATTTAGGCAGACCAACAGTAGCGGCGCAGAATGTGCGAGTGCCTTTTATTGATTATGTTAAAAACGTTGCCAGTCACGAGATTTTTGATGTATGGCCAGAGCAAACCATTGTTGCAAACGTGTATGCTATAGTATCACTTACATTAAATCGAATATTTACAGAATTCTATCGTAAACGTGGGCAGAACTTTGATATTTCTAACCATACATCTATGGACCAAATGTATGTGCATCACGGGACAATAGGGGCAAGAATATCAAGGATTGTTGATGGGATTTTTAACAACTACTTGGCACAAATTGGGCATTTAGAGCCATTTTTGGCATTGTATAATGACGGGGTTACTGTAAATATTCCCGGCAGATTGTCACAATGGGGCTCCTTCCACGATGCTCGCGACAGAGGGATGAATGCGTGGCAGATTATACAGAAGTATTATACGCAAAACTTAGAGCTTAGGGTATGTGAAGATTTTTCTGGACCATTAGAATCTTGGCCAGGCTCTAGCCTTGCAATTGGCTCTAGGGGTGTTAGTGTCGAAACTATGCAACGCTATCTAAATCGTGTTTTGGGGCGGTATACAAATCAAATAATTAATCCCGTTGATGGTATTTTTGGTGCAAATACGCAAGCATCTGTAAGATTGTTCCAGCAGATTTATAATTTGCCGCAAACCGGCATTATTGACCGTGCAACTTGGTATCAAATAGGGCGTATTTACGGAATAGAAAAAGCATTGTGGGAGATGAACAGCGAAGGGATTCGCATAGGTGTCGGCACAACGCCACCTAGCGTTATTATCCGTGAAGGTTCGACGGGTGCCAGGGTTACAGAATTGCAGTTTTTACTTGACTTTATAGGAATGTATTATGAAGAAATTCCTTTTGTGGCAGATACTGGTCGCTTTGATAGGCTTACAACAGATGCCGTACGTGCTTTTCAACAGCGATTCGGCTTAACAGCTGACGGCGTTGTTGGACCTAATACTTGGCGAAGATTATACGAAGTTTATTGGGGTATTGTAAACAACACACCTGGCCCTACACCTACTCCGCCGCCGCAAAATCCGCCAGGAATGCCTGCTTATCCTGGTTCGCCAATACGTTTGGGGGCAAGTGGTAATGCGGTGCGGCAGATACAGCACGCATTAAACCGTATTGCTCAAGCTGTACCAAGCATACCGACTGTGCCAGAAGACGGTGTATATGGCGAGGCTACACGCAATGCCATTATGACTTTCCAGCGTGTTTTTGGGCTTTCTATTGATGGTGTCGTCGGACCGCTTACTTGGGATAGGTTGTTTAGAGAATATTTAGACTTGCAACCAACTGAAGGAACACCATCACCAGCTCCGCTACCGCAGTACCCTGGTCAGCCTGTACGCCAAGGTGCTACTGGCGAAAGCGTTAGGCTAATTCAACAGGCAATAAATATGTTATTGCCTTGCCAATCACGCCTTTGGAGATTGAACGAAGATGGAAATTTTGGCCCAAATACACGTGACGCAATTTTGACTTTCCAAAGTATCTTCGGCTTAACAACAGATGGTGCATCTGTCATAATAGGACTAAGTCAATAGAAGCGAGTAGCTTCAAGGCTTAGTCCTATTTTTTATGCTCTTTTTCAATGAAAAAACAAGTTGAAAAAGGGTCACACAAAGCAAAGTGGTTTTGCCACAATGCAAATCTAACCGCAGAAGGGAGAGCAAATGCAGAAGAAGATTTTTATAAGCACAACGGAAATGTCAATGTATAACGAGTTAGTAAACCAAAAACCAACCGAACCCATCAACTATGATGAGGTTGACGAAACTGTAGAAACATGGACTGCCGATTTTGATGATGGCTTCTATGTAGACATCAATGTGTGTATCGGTGAGTGCGGAAACTATTGGTGTGAAGCAATTCTTATGAAAACATACGCCGACACAAGCGGCCATGATGTGGACAGTATTTGTGGCAGACATAAATTAGACGGAATATGGGAACTACGCGCTGATGGTAAGGATTTTACGGTCATAGTAGCCGAAGAACAGGGAGGACAAGCAGTATGAACAAATATGTAGTGATTGGAACATACCCCAACGGAAATAAAAGAGCGTTCGTGCTGATGGAAAGCAGCACAAGCAAAGCAATCGAAATTTTTTTATCAAATGTCAAGGACAACTTCATCAATATTGAAGTGATTGACACCTATGATGGTTTTACAGCAATCGGCATGGCTTCGTTTTACAGCAACGGCAAAGGCTTTTATAAAAATGTTTCTGATGCAATGCTGTTAATCGAAAAAACAATGGCAGAATACAAAATCGCAGAAGCCATTGACGTGTATGGTGAAGTTACGGACAAGTTTCACGAGAGATTTGATAAATTTTACAAACTTCTCGGCTCTGACGAAAAAGATGCCTTGCTCTCATTGGCAGGTATGGCAAAACAGCTTGTAAAAATTATAGAACTTGCAGGGCATGACTGTTTATAGCCTGCCAACTAAACCAAACAAAGGGGCGAGCAACAAATGGGAGCAGAAACATGGGCGCAAGACCTTATGAGAGAATTTGGCTCAAAGACAAATGACGAGGATTTGGAAAAAGGCTACAAGAAAATATGTGAGCCAAAATTCGGTGATATTGTATTTTACAAAAGCAAAGAGGGTGGTTTTCAGAAAGTTAAAATTGTTAGCGGCCAATATTTGGATTCAAAGTATGGAAGATTGTCAAATTACTGGTACTGGGTAGATGTAAACGAAAACGGCTCTGAGTCCAAAGAAGAACGAAGTGGATATGGTAATTTCTTTATCCAAGCAGCCAGTAAAACCGAATGACAGCCCTTTTGGGTTGGCAATACAGCTTAGAGTAAGTTATTCCAATATCAAATCCAAATTAAGTAGGAGGTTTCACATGACAAGGCAAGAAATTTGGGCAGCAATCAACGAAGATAAGACAAGCAGTTTTTTCTTCAGCCTGTATGAACGTTGGCAGGACGAAAAGGAGTACGAGGATATTGCCGATTACTTGACGGCAATCCAAAAATCTATTCCACAAGCATATGCGATAACAAAAAGACCTTTTGGAATCAAATGCAAAGGGAGCGATGGCAACATTCACGCATTTATCAAGCGTACAGGCAATGAAATTCAGTTGTGTGCAAAAAATATCAACTGAAAAACCAGCAATCACGGCACAAATCTAAGAAAATCGGAGGAATTTTTATGTGCAAAACAATTTCCATCATAAACCAAAAAGGCGGTGTCGGCAAAACCACCACTTGCATCAATCTCGCCGTATCACTCGTCAACTTGGGCAAAAAGGTTCTTGTAATCGACCTTGATTCACAAGCCAATCTCACAATGGGCATGGGTTACGCCAACCCTGACGAACTACCCATAAAATTAGCTGACCTACTCCAAGCCGAAATCACCAAACGCACGACAGGGCAGAAAGTGGATGTTTTCAACAAAGAGGACTACATCTTAACCGCCCACGGAGTTGACTTCATTCCATCAAGCCTTGACTTGGCAGGGTTGGAATTGGTACTGATGAACACCATCGGGCGTGAAACGGTGCTAAAATCGTTCTTGGGGCAATTCAAAGATGAATACCATTACATCTTAATTGATTGTCTGCCTTCGCTTGGCATCTTCACAGTAAACGCACTCACGGCATCGGATGAAATCATTATACCTGTACAAGCCCAGTTCTTCGGAGCAAAAGGCGTAGAAGCACTATTGCAGAGTGTAGGC
>Ga0131853_10002988_pt1 | contig 30338 bp, 28 predicted proteins | sample TergutLab28metaG_FD_92764 | JGI IMG/M metagenome (GOLD analysis project Ga0131853, IMG submission 92764) | Labiotermes labralis P1 segment gut microbial communities from Petit-Saut dam, French Guiana - Lab288 P1 (version 2) (version 2) | ecosystem: Host-associated > Arthropoda: Insects >... | reverse complement strand
TTGCTCCAAATCGAGCAGTTTCTTAGAAACCTCACACACAGGTTCACTTGACATGCTGTCACTCTGACAGTTAGAATCGCACTGAGCTGAGGCTGCATATGTGACACCTCAAGACATGTCGCAACATGCACAGACTTGTTTCAATCCGCTCATTGCCTTCTTTCCTGCTTAGGTAGATAAATTATTGAACACCCCTCGTATGTGAGGGATGTTTGATTTGTGAGGTTCCCAAGGTTGTGAATATTGAATGACAAGTCATTGCTGCGTTAAGTGTAGCTCATTTATTCAACATAAGTTTCATTATTTTTCAGTGATGAATTTTTTCCATTTGGAAAAAACTTTTAAAAATTCTGTCATTGTAGAAATCAGGCGCTTGCATTCACAGCCAGTCATGAACAGCCATTTTCACTTCATTATTGTGGAGTTGGTTAGTCCACACGTGTTGCCTCAGTGGCCCCCAAAAATAGGGTGGATGATTCAGAAGTTCTCATTGAATTCCTGTGTGACATGCCCTTTGTGGTGTTGCATTGTCCATTGTGACACTTCATTTGTCTTGGCTGCTAAAGGAACACTTGGCAGATCACAGACTTCACAGGAATGGGCTGTTCTTGAATGGTTGCAAATGCAAGAAACTAATTTATGTTACAACTGAGTTTTTCAATTCGTGTTAACATGGGATGAGTGCATCAACCTTCTTTAAGGTCATGTTGAAAAATAATGATAATTAATTGGAATAAATAAGCTACTTTAAACATTATAATGATATTTTGTTTAATTTGTGTGATTTAGGGAATGCTACTTATATATATATATATATATATATATATATAGAACGTGCTTCATATAATAAACATTTGTGTGTGTATATATATTTAGTTCAATTGAATTTACACTCCTCTTCACTTTGCTAATACTGGCTTGTCATTCATCACACTATGAGAGACTACATTTGGTACTTACTGATGGGTGGAGAATGCAGTCTCCCATAGTTTTTAAAATGATTATGAACATCCTGGGTATGAAAATTCCAGTAGTTCTAATCTGGTGTTGTGACTGTAATGATGAAAGTGCTGGAAACGGCCATTGTCTGCTGGATGCACCGCCTCAGGACCTGATCACGAAGGAACAAGAACGTGGACAGAATCAGCCTGGGGAGAGTTTCACAGAAGATCGTCAGTGCCAGCTTGTATTTGGTGAAACTTCCAAAATATGCTCCTACATGGTGAGTTCAGTGATTGTCGGGTGCTCTCATTTCTGCCAATCATAAATTGTGAGTAGATAATGATTTGGAGGTTTTCAGAATGGTGTAGTTAGGTTTGTGGTTTTCTGGGAAGTGATGCAGTGTCTTTGAGTGAGTGGCTGCTGACATTTTGAAGGAGCATTCTGCTTCTCATCAGGCACTACAGCTTCAATGTTTGAAAGCTTTGGCCTTTTCAACTACTTTCTTCCACTTAAGCCAATCCTGGATGCATTTTGTCCAATTATTTATTCTCATAATTCCTAAATCTTCATGTATATCATTTTCCTATCTAATGTTTGGTGTTCCTGCCAATCCTATAGATATCAGTTTGCACTCATATAACTTTTTGACTGTCCTATCATTTGTTATTCGGTTTACATGGCCATACCAGCTCCATCTTTGTGTCTTAATGTAGTTAACCATATGCCTTTGTCTAAATAGGTTATTTAATTAATCATCTGTTTTGATTCGTCACATACCACCTCTAGCCTTTGTAGGTCCGTATATTTTTCTTTATATCTTTCTTTCAGTTAATAATAATTTTTGTTTCATATATTCTTTCAGTATCCACATTTCACTGCCATATGTTATCACAGGTCTTACTATAGTCCAATATAACTTTAATTTGGCTGTCTTTGATACAAATTTGCTTTAAAATATTTTTTTAATTGGCATACTTACTTATTCCATGGAGCAGAGTCCATCTTGAGAAGCTAACCATTTTACCTTCTGTAGGTGCATATACATTAATCAGTGTTATATTGCTATATTTACCTTTAATCCATAATTTACATATTCATTCATTGTATGGTTCAAATCCTAAAATTTACTTCAGTGTTTTCTTCGTAACTATAAACCCAATACCAACCTGGCCTGTTTCATTAGATCCACTGTAGTATAGTGAATAATTACTTCTTTTGATTAGACCATTTCCACACTTTTTTTTTTTTGTGTTTCAGATATTTCTATTTGGGTATTTACTATTAGTTCTGTCAATTCTTGCATTTTGCCTAGGTTCAAAACAGTCAGTACTTTCCAAGTTCCAGTATGGATACTATTCATCTTATTCCTTCATACTCATTATGGTCTTCATGCAATAATCTATCCAGCTTCTTCTCGTTGAGATTTTTTTTAACTGTCAGTTTTTACAGAGGTAGGGAGCTGGCCTAGTGCCTAACCCCCGCTACTTTAGGGGACCTAGGATTTTCTGTTAGGGTTTACTCCCTTAGAGGGTTTACTCCCTTAGTTGTAAAGTCCCAATTACAGTGTTAGGCACTCACTTTTCACCCTTGTATCACTTAGCCGTTAAATACATGTTACCCAGTGGCTATGACAAGGACACGCATTCATTGGACTTTGCAGGAATACATGGATTTCTCAGGTTTTGCTAGTACCTTATCTACATTAATTAAGACACATTTGAGACCACTCACTGCCTTTGACCCCCTTTGAAGGAACATATCAGTGCCATTCTCAAGGGTCAGGCAGACAAAGAGAAGCATAGTGAAAGCAATGCTCAGGGGTGTAAATGAACATCTGTCCATACGTTTCCACATTTATTGTTTGATTTGAATGAAATATGGTTTAATAGATCTGCACATGATATTTTTGAGCATTTATGAGTTTCATGAACGTTGGCAGACAGAAGGCCATATGCTCTTTATGGGCTTAAATGAAATTACATTTACACATATACTCTGAAACCGTATGTTAATTAGAAGGTTGGGAATGCCTTGGTACAGGCTGTGTGTTATGTGATGGATCGTGCAATTTGGAATCTTGCTAATGTTGACTAGTAAACAGAACAGATTCATGTAGGTTTTACCCGTTAAGGATAGCGTTCTGCGTTTCTTGTAGCCAGTGTGTAGGCAGCTGTGGTGTACCACAGACTTCGGGGAACAATCAGGCTGCCGAACACAGTATATGCCGTGGGCAGATGGTACACCATGTGAAGCTGGACGGTGGTGCCGACGAGGGGAATGTGTTGTGAAAACCGTCTTGGAGAAAGTTGATGGCCGATGGGGGCCTTGGCAGCCGTGAGTATAGACAGTATTTTGAGTTGGTCATTGACTGTGGTACAGGACACATATGGTGGTTATGACATAAGAACCTGGGCAGTGCCACGAACTTAGGTATGATTGTGTTCTACCTTCTGGTTAAGATTTTGCAGTAGCAGGAAATTTTGACTTTGGGACTCATTAAGCCTTCTGTGCTGTTAGTACCAGAGGCTCCTTTCCTCAAAGGTAAAGTGGCCAAGGCATGGCACTTGACACTGACTTCTGTGTAGTGCTGAGGAAAAGAATGAAAGGAGCTGTACCTCCATTCCATCATATGCCTTCATGGTATGTGCAGGGACAACCTACTTTTTATCTGCCTAAATTTTATTCGGCCAGAATTTGTCACATCAACTTTGCAAAAAATTTTCTAGCTAATACTGTAACGTGAAACTGTAAAACTGCTGTACATTTTCATGGCATTGTGGTCATTGTCTTTACATTCGTGTTCTGTCTTCCACTGCACGTCACTTATTGACTCAGGCTGAACCCATAGGGATTTATCCTTCGCCTTGTTAAATGTAATGTTTTGGAACTTGTTTAGATTTTTTGATATTTGGCAAGTAGTTACATGGCAACAAACTAATGCAATTAGTCACCAAGTTACTATTTAGTGGTTTGTGTGGCATCATATTCCAGAAGATTCGGAAACCTTGTCACCACTGCTGTGAGACTCTCAGACCTCACTTACGGACATACGTCCTGCTTTTAGATGTTAAATGTTTTGTACAGCAAAATTTCTTTAATCCAACATCTGGTAATTCGGAAATCCTGATAATCCAGCACTTGCGGAGGGCAATCCCAAGACTAGGAGTTTTGCTTTTTACCAGGAAAAAAAAAGCTTTGTCAGTGACCACATAGATGTTACAGACATATTCAAACATCCAAGAGCGTCTGTACATCAATTGTTGTGGTATCTCGAGTCCCCTTTATCTCCTCCATCAACTTCTTTGCTATGAAGACTCCAGAAAACACGGAAGAGGAAACCTGATGACACTGAACCATCAAATGAATCTTATATCCAAGTGGTATAGTCCTCTGATTAGTTGAACAACCCAAGTATGTTACATACATATATATAGTACATATCATACATCCATATGTTTGTCACAATATTAATGCAAGTAGTAAGTACCATTGTCATAGACCAAATATAGGAGCAGTAACAAAAAAGTACTTGTAAGAACTTAAAGTCACTATAGGTACGATTTGGCACCTGTACGGCACCTGCATGCCGGGTTAATGGAATTTTGCTGCTGTATTTTACTTTCTTATACAAGGATGTGTTTGACTACTTTTGTGAGCAGTTCCTGAACTTATTTACCTTTAAGAAGTACACCCACACACACACACAAACACACACAAGAGGTCTGGCCACACTGATTGTGTTCTGTGTTTTTATTATATGTTTGTCAGACTGAACCACTGTCTAGCACCTTTATTATTTTCCATTTGGTTCTAGATTCAGCACTAAAATTGCAATATTCAGGCAATAATATTGTAAGTTTCAAAATTATATATTGTTATTATAATATCAACGTTGGTACTTCACCTGTAAGTATAATTTTAACACTGACCAGTGATAGAAGTAGTCAAAACTGTGTTAACATTGATTACAGTTATTTAATAATACTGAAACATGTTGAATTTTTAGAACATAAAATTTATGGTACAGATATCTCAGTCAGTATTTAGACCAGGTTTGTCAAACCTTCTTCAGGTAAAGATCCACCTTCTGAAATATTGTGTAATTTAATTGTGTGTTTGTGTGATTTAAAAATGTGGCCATGGTTCACATGACATGACCTGGTGACCCAGCAGGTTGCAGGTTGGACATCTGTGATTAGACAGGTATGCTGAGATGTACATTTGTTGTCAGATTTGGGGAGTGCTCTCGGACTTGCGGAGGAGGTGTCAAAAAGTCAGTAAGGGAGTGTAACAGTCCGGCTCCAGCTAATGGTGGCCAATTCTGTACGGGTCGGCGGGAGAGATATCGCAGCTGTGGTGCACGCGATTGTCCGCCGGGCAGTAAAGGGTTCAGAGAAGAGCAGTGCGCTGTTTTCAACAACAACAATTACAATATTCAGGGCCTACCTGAAGATGTCAAATGGGTCCCAAAATATGGTGGAAGTAAGTTCGTGTTTGTATATTCCACTGATACAGATGTCTGGAACATTCAGAACAGTAAACTTGTACGTCATAGTGTTGTGTGGCTAAAGTATGTCATTAATTTTTGAGCTAACCTCTAGCACTTTGACCAGTCCTAACCAAATCTTTGGTATGCTTTCATGATGTGATTTCTTTATAAATATGACCACTAGTTTTGTCATTTTGTTATATGAATGTATCAGGTTCTATTCAGGAGCAGTGATTATGCCATTCTTCAGGCTCATTCTTCTGCTATTACGGAGATCACTGTCAACTCAGTCAAGTTCTGTCATTCATTAAGTGATGTTGATTGCTTTCCTGTTTTGTATAATGAGACTGTCTTTCTGTATTTAACCCTTATCTTCCGAATATTTAATTCAGAGAGGCAGGTCTGTGGTGCAGCATTTTTCATGATGCCCCTTTAAACTGTGTATACCCGTGTACCAAAAATTGTGACGTGTTTTTGACAATGAAAATAACAGTCACATGGAATACAGACATACTCTCAATTTAGAAATAATTGAATAACATATTAAATTTAAGAGAGAAAATTAAAGATGATATAAAAGACATTATTACATTTTATGAAATAAGGACATTTGGTGTATTTCTATGGTAAAACCAACTAGATGTGTCAGTGTCTCAAATTTATTTTATTGGAGTAACACTCTACATGTTTTGGACGGTCTTTCTGCTCACCATCAGGAGTTAAAGACTGTACATACTGCAACAGGCATATGTCAAGCAGATACTGCTGACTGCTTGCTAGCAAGCGGTCGGCAGTATCAAGCAGTCGGCAGTATCTGTTTGACATGAAGACAGGCTACATAACTCATATTCAAGAGTTACATGTGTTCGTAATTGGGTAAAGTGGCCGGAACGTGAACCTGAACACTAACCACTATCAAAAGTGGAGTTAACAAGGGAGGCTATAATTCTATTCATCCACATAAGTATATGGTGCGTTTAAATGACCCCAGCATACCAACTGTTGGAACGTTCATATCCCTTGGATATCTGAATCACTGTACTAGGGCCTGGTATGTTTGTTTCCTGGTGTTAATGTATTTAGTGATCACCCACAGGGTGTTTGAATGGGTCAGGACAAAGTAACACAATAAAATAATCCAGTGTGACACAGTACACAGTGCGGTGACTTTAGTCTGGTGTAGCAGCATCTGAAATCTGTAACTGTGTGCTTTATAATTACAGTTAGCCCACATGAATGGTGTAAGCTATATTGCAGAGTACATGGTACAAGTGCCTATTACCCACTCAAAGAGAAGGTTGTGGATGGAACACCATGTGGGCCCGATACATATGATATGTGTGTGAATGGAATTTGCAAACCTGCAGGTTGTAACCACATGCTTGGGTCTTCGATGCAGCTAGGTAAGTTACATTTACTGTGACTCTCATTGTCATTGAACAGAAAAATTCAGGAGAGCATTAGTACTGTTGCCGATCCTGTTTGCCATGCATTCTAAGTAGTAAGTCTTCGGCCTTTCGATTGCTGGGATTATGGGTTCCAATCCCACTGATGGGATGAGTGTTTGTCTCGTGCATTTGTTGTGCATTGTGTAGGTAGCTACTGTTGTGACGAGCTGATCATGCATGCTGGGGGTGTGTGTGTCTAATTGCATGTGATCTAGAAGCCTCAAAACTAGATGGTCTAGGCCTGATTTGGACTGTTTCACCAGAGAAAAGTTAGTAATATTACCTAGTTTTGGAGTTTTCTTCTAAAAATTCCATTATATTAGGTGGATGTGATTATACAAGATCATTATTTTATTTGGCAAAAATCATTTGTCACTCCTTACCACCCTTCTGCCATTTTTGGTGGACAGTTAAGTGAGTAGGCTATGTTAATGTGAGAATTGAGCCAAGAGGAAGTGACAAACAGTACTTCCCAGATAATGTATGGATTCCATATTATGGAAAATTTCTATGTAGTAGGGGTGAAAGTTCTTGACTTGTCAGTATGTAGGTGCATGCACAGGCCTTTGGATGTGGAACTGCACAGCAAATATTAATTCAAAATTTGAACCAAAGTCCAAACTTTCCACTGGTTTTTGTTCTCTGTAATGTGAAGTTACATACATGTACCATACTTAGTATGACTGAATTTCTGGACTTTGATCATAGCTTCAATTCTGAGAAGCAGGCAGTATTTTGAAAATGGGATCTGTTTCCATCCTCAGGTGAGAGGGTGTGAAGGTTGCTGCTGAGTTCAGTATGACAGAAGGAGCTGTTCTCAGCTACTGGACAACATGGTCTATGTACCAGCCTCTAAATATGCACCTGAAACTGAGTTAGCCAAGTCATTGTAGTGGCCAGGCCACAGGCTGAATGATGAAGGAATCAGGGTTCCATTCCTGACAAGGACAAGATATTTATCTTCTCTAAAACATCTAGGCTGGCCCCAGGGTCCACCCTGCATATTGTCCAGTGGGCACTGTGGTATGTTTCCCTGACGTTGAAGTGGGTGAGGCTTGAGGCTGATCATTCCCATCCGTCTAGTGCTAAGGCTAAGAATGAGCAGAGCTCTGCCTCTATTTCCTCCATATGGCTTCTTTACATAGTGATTAAGAACAAAGACGACTGTACCTCGATATGCACCTTGCATCAGGTTTTGTTGGCATGGGATAATAGAAAATATGCAGTAAAATATATAAAGAGAGCTGTAAACTAGTAAAATATTCTTACGAAGATGGTCACTGAAAGTTCAAGTCTTCTGTCATATGGTGCTGTGCACTTGGGTGCATAGTGCTTGGCGTTGTTAGGCATTATATACCTTCATCTGCAGGTTCAAGCAGTCCAAGCAACAAATAAGTGTGTACTTTATTTGCAGACACGTGTGGAAAGTGTGGTGGTGACAATTCAACATGCGTCCCTATCAAAGGCATCTACAACAACTCTACATATGGTTATACCCAGGTGGTGCGAATTCCAGCTGGCTCATCAAATCTTGACATTAGACAGTATGGCCACAAGGGAATAACAGATGACAACTACCTAGGTGAGGCAGTTACGTTATTTGGGAAGAGCTAATTGAATACAGAGAAAGGGGAGGGGAAGCAAGGCTAAGTCTCCAAACTGCAGTTGAAATTCTGATTTGTATATTTCTCTGCTTGTTAGAGATGTTTGGTTTTTTTATTTGAAAGGCCTGTAATAGGTAGATTTACTGTCAGTGTTGTGCAGACTTGGAAATGGAATCTGTTTACTCAAGGTATTCTAAAATATTCCAGCAGAGACAAAACCAGGTATATTTTATGTGAACTGTAATGTAAGTAGCAGTTGTATGAAAACAGAACATCAGACACAAATCTGTGTGTCTGTAGACGCAAATATGTTCTAAATATGGTAAGTTCCGTTCAGGTCTCTGCCAAGACATCAGCTATCCTGACCAAGGTAGTCTGTGGTTTGCCCCAGTCCCCCCAGCAAATTCCGTGACAGATCTTGAAGCTCCTCATTTTGAAAGTTACTCCATTTTCTTCTTACTTCTTCTGCACTAGGCCCATACATGTTCCTGAGCACCCTGTCCTTGAGTAACCACAGCCTGTGTTCTTCCCTTCATATTAAAGACCATGTTTGACAGCCATACAAAACAACAGGCAAAATCAAAGTGAGTGAGTGAGTAAGTGAGGGTGTATTATATATACATTTTATGTGTGTGTGAGTGTGTATTTAGCATTGTATTTAATTTTCAGTATTAAGTTGTCTAAGTTACATAAAAATATTGTTATTTTCTCTAGCCCTGGTAGATGAAGACAGTGGAGAATATATCCTGAACGGTGGGTTCATGGTTTCTATATTCCGCAAGCTTTTACTGTTTGGTGGAGCCACATTGGAATACTCAGGCTCTCAAACAGTTGTAGAGCGTGTCAATTCTTCATCCAGACCACTGAAAAAAAATTTGATATTAGAGGTAATATTCGGACACAAATTAATTACAGTTTATATTGGTGTAAATTGTTGATTGTGCTCTGACATGAGTGATGTACATTAATTATGCATAATTCCTACCCCAGAAACTAGTCTTTGCTGCTTAAATAGGTTCATTGTTCTGCTAGACACACCGAGTTATTACAGGGCAGAGTTAAAGAGAGAGTATTTTATTCGCCTTTGGACTGTATGACACAGTAAAAGTTAAAAGCTAACTTAGAGCAGGCCACGAAAGCACAGCTATACTCTTTATTTAACTGCAGTGCTAGATAGGGGTGGCTGAAGACACAGTAGAGGTTTATACATAATTTTAAATATATATATATATATATATATATATTGTATCACTCAGTGATGACCAAATAATATTTTAATATATTTTAATTTAATAATTTTGTGGAATTGTAATTTTAACAGGTAAATTTTAAGAACATATGTACCTTAACGAGGCACAAGTTTTCGAAACTCCCTGAGGATGACACGGAGATGTCGAAACATGTAGGAATGAACATTATATAAAGATACACTGTTGTGATACATATTTGTGCATTGGTTGGTTGAAATAAAAACAATGAAAGGAAGCAGAGTACATGAATTAAAATCGTATTATCAATATTTTATTTTTTATCATAGTTTCAAACCTTTTACCTAAAACTTAACATTTTTTATTTGTAAATTGTTTTAGTGTTCTTTGTAATATTCCTTCAAAAAACACCCCTCCTGAAGGTGGCCACAGTAGGTGGCTGAAACATGTAGTAGGCTGTGCTGAATATAATATAATAAATCTATACCTACATAATGAGAAGCTTATTGATTTTATCCTCACCCAGTATTGTTCGGGTGATCAAATAGAGAAGAATGAGCTGGGGAGAGGAGAGGAGAGGAGAGGCATATACAAGGTTTTGCTGGAGAAACGTAAGGGAAAGAGACCAATTGGAAAACCCAGGCATAGATGGGAGAATAATAGTAAGATGGATCTTCTGGAAGTGGGGTGTAGGGCATGGACTGGATTGAGCTGGCTCAGAATAGGACAGGTGGCAGGCACTGGCAAATGTGGTAATGAACCTTTGGGTTCAATGATATGCAGGGAATTTCTTGACTAGCTGAAAACCGGTTAGCTTCTCAAGAAGGACTCTGCTCCATGGAGTATGTAAGTAAGTAAGTAAGTATGTATGGATCTGTATATGCAACTGTTGGTTATTTCTCATAGGATAGTTGCAAAGTATTTTTTAACTGTAGTCTTACACATGTTCCAATTAATTATGGCGTACAGCAGTTGTGAATACCTCCATATGTGCCTTGTTTCCTTCTGCATGCAAAGTGTAATCATTGTTTTATATCTAGTATTTGAAATACAGTTATTTTTGATAGGTTCTATCTGTGGGCAGACTGTATCCACCAAACATAACATTCCAGTATACGGTTCAGCGCAGCACAAGGTTTCGATGGGAACTACGAGACAAATGGAGTGCCTGTGATAAAGTGTGTAATGGTGAGTCCAATTAATAACTACATTGTGACTTGCTCTAAGTTGGGTTACTGTAGAGCAGTTTTGATTCCAGGTTGAGTGTGAGACTTGTGTACAGTGAGCTGTGTTGTTTTGCTCCCCCACATACACGCATTTATCATTGTCCATCTGAAGGATGTAGAATTATCACATAGTTAATTTTGTAAACACCAGAACATGATCCACTAAAATGTCCTTCAGTATCATTGCTGAAGACCAGTTTGGTCATGTAGGGTCAAGAAATGGAGGAGATGTATGTGATATTTGTGATGTTACTGAACAGTTTAAGTCTTCTGGGATGTGACACTGTGTTACTGGAGGAATGGTTCCTGTGGCTTTGAGGTATTGCAGTGCCTTCCTCTGATGATCAGATTGTGATCAGTTCTGCAGGCAGATTTACTAGAAAGGATAATTTTCCACAAAGAATTTGGAACACCAGACAGTGTTCAGAAAAGGTGAGATGAGGAATGTGTGCAGTTAGTGGCAAAGGACCAAATAGAAAAGACACAGTTAAGTTGTAACAGTGTACTACTGGAAATGTTGTCATCGTCGTCATTGTCATCCTACAACTGTGCTGACCAGAAGACTGCAGAAAATATTAAACACTCATTTCAAAAACAAAAACCCCATGAAGGCAGTAAATATGTACATGATTTCATTCACATACTCAATTGGCATCGTATCATAGTCTCAGAGAGATCTTGAGAGTCTATAGAAATTGTAAGAACTACAATTTTTATCATCATCAACATAATTATTACTGACTGAATCACACTTCTCAGCATCTATCTCTGGGAAACCTTCACCCGTTCCAGATTGTCAGAAGGATTAGGCTCAGTCAGGGGAAGGAAAGTCATCCAATTCCATAAGGTCAAGAGGCGTGTCCTAGGAATTTGAATACTATATGACACATTTGTAATAGTATTGCTTTTTAGCCCCACTCTTACGATGTTTTGGTTAAACCTATATTCTTAAGTTATTTTAGGAAGTTTTTGGTGACCACTCCATCCACTGAGTTGTCTAAGGGGTGTGTAGCTGCATTAAGCTTCCAGATATTTTTTATTTCCAGGTCCAAGTTTTCATATGTTGTAATCTCCTCTGTCTAAATTTTGGGAAGTTTGTGGTGTCAAGGGAACTGCTGTATCTATTAAAAGTGCTGTTTTTTTCCTTCTCTCTCTCTCTCTCTCTGTCTATCGAAGAGCACCATATCAGGTCTGTTGAAGTCTACCATTTTACTGGTTATGATAGACTTGTCCCAATATACAATCAAGTTAGCTGCTTCCAGCACCGGTTCTGGCTTGTGTCTATAGTACAGTAGAGTATTTCCATCATGTAGTTTATACTTAATGGCATACTGCTAGTGAATTATTTTTGCCAGTTGGTTGTGTCTTCTGATATATGTGGATTCAGATAGTGATGAGCACCCAGCTATTACACGTTCAATTGTTGTGCACACTTTATCACTATCATCATCATCATCACCACCACCACCACCACCACCACCATCACCACCATCACCACCACCACCACCACCACCACCACTACCACCACCACTACCACCACCACCACCACCACCTGTATGCAGGGTATTCATATTTGTATACCTGAAACAAATAATGTTTCTGCTGGGGTATACTGTATAGTGTTGCAGCTGTTCTGTATTTACAAATTGTGCTTCATGTAATGTTATTTCACATGTGAAATGTGTAGTACTTTTACATTAGTAAATCAGTCCCATTACAGGCCTGAACAGGCCCAGTGGGTTCTCAGGATGTTAAGGTTCCCAGATTTTGTGACAACGGCACAGGATGGTGGTAGGTTGTCAACCTTACGCACCTGCTGCCTTTACCCCCAGGAAATACCCCTGGTACTCATTTCTGTTAGAGGCTGAGTCGACCCCAGGGCCAGAGTGCTAGCAGAAGGATTTTATGTCAATGAAAAATCCACTGACACCAGGTGGGATTGAACCAACGACCTTCCGATTTGTAGCACAGCACCTTACCCCTGCGTTACCGTGGTCCCCACTTTTATATTAGTACTTTCCAAAGTATATGTGTGTTGCCCAATATGGCTGTTTTTTTTTTTTTGTAGGTCTTACATGAAACTAAATGCCAACAAAACCAAATTCATTTCCTGTTGTAGCAAAACAAACTGACATACTTTTGTTTACAGGCTGTGTTAATATTCTATCACATGCATGGACTGCGTCAGGGATGTGGGAGTGCTTAGAGACAAATAGCTTCATTTTCACCACCAAGTAGATAACATTTTCTCCCAGGCTATTAGACTCTTGAGGTTAATTTGCTCTATGACTTTCTCCTTTTCATCACTGCACAGCCTTCTGACTTTATGCTGCACTTTAGTCGGGCCAAAGTTGGAATCTGTGTCTGTTGCGTGGAATTCTATCACTTCTGTGGACATTCGTAAGCTGGAGCGCACTCGGCAGAAGTTTTCCTGCAGCTGCTGGGAGAGGTTCATTGCTTCAGAAGGTTTTTATTTAAAGTTAGGCCCATTTGTCTTAATTAGTGGTTTGGTTTATCATCGGCATAGGCTCATATAGTTCTCAGAGTACAACCAACAAGATGCAACGTTTCTCAATTTATTTATTTCTGTGAGACGCTGTACATGTTTCAGACGGTTTTTCCGTCCATCATCAGGAGCTCAAAACTGCACCTACTGCATAAGGTATTTGTCACACCATTACTGCTAGCAGGTAGCAGTAATGGTCTGTATGTGCAGTTTTGAGCTCCTGATGATGGACGGAAAAACCATCTGAAACATGTACAGTGTCTTACAGAAATAAATAAATTGAGAAATATCGCATCTTGTTGGTTGTACTCAGAGAATATATTAGTGATGCACGGACCTATGAATGTTAAGCTCATATAGTTATTAATTACAGGTGAACGCTGGCCAGTACCATTTTGTGTGAACATGGATAATCTACAGGTTGTCCCAGATGAACACTGTGCAGGCCTCGAACCGCTGCCCAAATATATTGAATCCTGCAATACTCACTGCATATTGAAGTAATTCTGTGATACTTTGTTTTGTGCTTATCATGTGGCTTTGAATTTTACAAACTAATTGGTATTAGTGATAGCCTTTCTACACCTTATAACCATAAACCAGTCATTTGCATATTGGTGCTTAATTTTCATCACTGGTGATGACATGACTAAGTGTTAAAACACATCTGACTGTTGAATGGTTATAAGGTGTGGAGGGACTGGTTGTAATTCCCGTAAACTTGCATGATTTTGTTGTACTTAATAACTAACATCAGGAAATATTGGGAAGTAATACTTTTTTTTTTTCTTCCGGTTTTGAAGTAGATGCAATATAATCCTACACTAATTTGCAATATAAGCTGCTGTACCCTTTTGGAATAGCTCTTCAGCACACTTGTTCTTGTTCTATCCGAAAGTGGTCTGCTCATGCTGTGAGACAAATACAAACTGCTTCACTGCTGATACTTACATTCACTTTTTCATATGCATGAGTTTTGACTCATTGAGGAAGAAATGTATAGGCCCATGTGCTATGTAGAGGGGAGAAGGGAAATCCATACAGGTTTTTTGTGGGGAAACATGAAGGAAAGAACCAGTTGGAAGACCCCTAGGTGTGGGTGGGAGGATAATATTATTGATTGCCCAAAGCCTGGCCTGTGCTTTGGAGCATGGGAATTCAGTCTGTGGTCTTGCTTCATAGGAATATGGTGGTTAGAGAGAAGTGAACATGTGCTATGTCATCATATCCAGTCAGTTGAGTTTCACTGGTGATCATGTTTTGTTATTCTCTTTTAAGAGTGTGAGGTTGGTAGTGATGTACGTGTGGATTTCATTTTCCTTGAAGTTTTGATGAAGATCTGTATGTTTGAAATATTTTCTGTGTCAGATTTTGTGGTTCTGTTTGAGAACGCTGCTGTGTCACCTTCTGTTCTTTCCTTATGTATCAAGTGACCATGCTTTCCCAGAGTTATCATTCATTATACAACACTTGTACTCCATGCTATAGTATTTTAGCATATATCGGACTCCAGTCTGGGTTTTCTTACTTTAGGCTCTGTGTTTGTCAGTTCTGGTAACCATCCAAAATTCCACAACCAAGTTTGACAAAAGTATCCAACTTCTGTACCTAAATGAGCCAACACTGACACATAACCAACTGACTGACTGGCTGACTGACTGAGTAACTAGCTGACTGGCTGACTAACTAACTGACTGACTAACTAACTAACTAACTAACTTGGTAACTTGTTTGCTCATCTGCCCACTCACTCACTCACTCCATGCAGCAGGCTCCTTCTTGAGAAGCTAATAGTTCCTGAGGCAGGCAAGAACTGCCTCAAATTCTGTGGAACCCAATGGCTCATTGCCATGTCCACAAGAGCCAACTGCTTGTCCCCGTCCTGAGCCATATGAATCCAATGTACACCCTTTGGTCCTATTTCTTTAAGATCTGATTTAATATTGGCTTCCTATCTGTGCCAAAGTCTTTAGGTTTGCACACCGAAATGCTGTATCAATTTCTTATCTCTAGCATACATGCCACATGTCCAACATTTTCATTTTCTGTATGCCCTAAACATATCCATACGAACTGCATCACGTCTGGTTTGCACTGTATTTTAAAATGTAAGGATTACATTGCATTTCTGTGCTTTGTTATTCCTCACAAATATTCATGTGTCTGTATGGTTGTATACCTTCATTATAGGCCTGCAGTTACTTATAAGAGAGTGTCCTGTGTAACTGCAGTATGCTGTGTTTATGTGTAGATGGAGGTCGTGGCCAATCACAGAATGTTCAACGCACTGTGGCCGTGGAAAGCAAACTATGGGTTTTCAGTGTGTGCAGCAGTTCCACGACTCAAACATAGGTGACAAGGCCGTTCATAATAGCTCCTGCACTCATGTACACAAACCTGCCGAGGTTGTAGATTGTGAAGGGCCGTGCAACTCAACTCACTGGGAGTTTGGAATCTGGTCACAGGTATGGGCAATGTTATTTATTTGTTTGTAACATATTCCACTATTTTTGGTAACATGCAAAATGTAATTTTTTCTGATATTTACAGTGTTTTTTTTTCAAGTGGTACTTCAATATTTGGTAGATTTTTCTCTCAGTTCAGTATACAAACACTTAATTTTTCTCGAACATTAGTACAGCATTCTACATACCGTAAGGTTTTGTTTGTTACAAGCAAGGGAATTCCTGTTTAAACCCCCTGTCATGCATTCACATTCACTCAGACTGGTAAACTTAAATACACCTGATACATTTTAGTATTATGGTGTAGTGACTGGTCAGCTAAGGAATCATGGTTCGGTTTGTAGCAGAAGAAGATCTATCACTCGTTCCGAGCGTCCAGGCTGGCTGTGGAATCCACCCAGCCTACTCGTCAATGGTTTTCACGGGTTGTGTCCTCAGGGGTAAAGTGACCTGGGGGTGAAGCTAAACAATGACTTCATCTAGTGCCAAGATAAAGAATGAATGGTGTTATACCTCTGCTTCCCAGTATGTCTTCATGTTGTATGTGGGAATAGCTGTACAATGCATTGTTTCAAGTATGGTGTATTACGTGTAGTTTTAGTACATTCTGCTGTGTTATGAATGGTTAAGAGTTAGAAAAAAAACATTCCTCCCAGATCTTAATGCTGATGATTATTTTTGTAACAAAAAACTTCCTGGTAGCAAGTGGATCACTGTCCTGGGACTGTGCATGTAATATGCAATGTCATTCAGTTTAGTAGCGCGTAGTTCAGTTACAGATGCCTTGTGGAAAAAACTGGAAGGCACACATGTAATATCTGAGAGAGCATCTGAAGAATGCAGTGAAACAACAGTGTATATGTTACGCTCATAGATCGAAAACTCACATTGAGCGTAAAAAACGACCGCAATGCGCTGTGGCATTACAGAAACAGCCACAACGCGAAATTGAGTGTTGTGGCTGTTTTTAAACAACCACAACGCGTTGTGGCATGAGAGAAACAACCACAACGTGAAATTGCGTGTTGTGGCTGTTTTTAAACAACCACAACGCGTTGTGGCATGAGAGAAAGAGCCACAGCATGAAATGTCTTTTAAATGAACTGTTTATAAGTTTAGTAATTTATTGATAAAAAATACATGTAACGTAGGCCTAATGAAGAACAATGGCAAAGCTCATTTATTTTTGCAGGAGCTGTTAGAATGACACTTAGAATTACACTTCATATTTTTCAAATGACATTTGCACTTTTTATCGATGCAGTACCTCTTACAATGGCAGCTTACTTCCAGACGTTATCATTGAGGCTGACCAAAGAGATAGTGAACTTATATATATATATATATATATTCACTGACGTGCAGTGGGGCCATCACCTAAAGAAACCAGAGTGGTTTAATAATTACAGGCGTGTATGTGGACTAACACACATAACACATGCATGTGAGGTACAACAGTTTTATAATAGGAACATGTGCTTTTAAGAAGACTGATGTTGCATTTGCAGTGCTCCAAAACATGTGGTGGAGGAAAGCAGACACGAACAGCTCAGTGTGTCAGTGAACAGGGATGGCCAAAGGACGAGTCAGACTGTAAGCAGAGTGATCCACCCATAGTGGAGAGACCATGTGGCACTCAAGATTGCCCACAGTGGGTACTTGGAGATATGTCACCAGTAAGTGTTGAATTGTTTTTGACGTTTCAATTTGCTTCTGTCTGAAAACTACAATATTGTAAGTTTGTTGTCTTGAAGTCTTTGTAAGTGCTAAGTAGACCTACCATGGGTCTTTTATGTTTCTTTCTTTCTTTCTTGTTCACCATCACTTACTGGCTCTCGTAGTGCTCCGTTACATGTGGTGTTGGGGAGCGCAAGAACTCACTCTGGTGTCAAATGGGCAACCGTATAGTGGCACCGGCATTCTGTGACTCACAGCCCATCCCTACCTACACGGAAATATGTACAAGGGAGCCGTGTGCCTCATGGCATTATGGTCCTTGGCAGCAGGTGAGACTTGAAGCTGTCTTGTGTTAGCTCAGTAATTCCTATGCCAGTTCTCACAGTGGTGTTGCTGGAGATTCAGGTCTTCTGGAATATGATGCTGTGTTGTTGGGCGATGAGTTCCTGATGTACTGAGGAATTGTAGTGCCTTTATCTTCAAGGATGAATAGTCTTCATGGGCTGCTAGACCCTGAAGATGAAGACAGTATAGTCCCTTGAAATATATGAAACTACTTGCCTGATATGGTGTCACTTCCCAGTAAACCATAGCTACCTGTACCAGATCTTTCTCCACACAAGTGACCAGTTTGAATGTCTTCCTCTTGTCTGTATACATCTTATCTATTGTAGGTGTAATTTGAGTGCATTATTCAGCTTTAGACTGTGTTTGGCTTCAGAGTCTGTTTAGTTTCAAAGAAGCAATGTATGATGATTTTACTTGAAGTGTGTTCCATCAAAAGTTAAATTATTTACCAAAGAGGCATGTATGTAGAAGTATACTGTGTAACAAATTGAAGTGAAACTCATCACAAACATAGTACTGTGCTGTAGTTCCATGTTATCTGTAAATTTAATGGTCAAACTTGAAGGAAAAAAGAATGGTAATTAAGGTACATATGCCTGGTCAACACAGTTTAGTTTAGTGTATTTTAGTTTAGTTTATTTCAGTTTAGTTTATTGTTCATCCAGTTCAGTCAGACATATGACACAGGCTGGGTCAGTTTGAATGAATCACAGTTTATACCAAATTAAATATGACATTGTTAAAGTTATGTAAACACACATACACCAACAATATATGAACTCGTATAGTACTTTTTGTAAGTCAGCATTTTCAAACATATGTCTTGAAGCTTTCATGGAGACAGAATTCAATAAAGTGTTTTTGGGCAGACAGCTGCATCAAAATGTAAATACCTTCTTACGGTACAATACTGACTGTGTCCCCATTTCCAGGGTTTTGTTAAAAAAACATTTGATTGCATGAATTAATTTACCGTACTTGCATATGCTCTTCAATACGCAGTGTTATTTCGCTATGTGTAATGAAACTACTACTTATACACTGTCTTCCTCAATACATGTTTTTTCATAATTGTGAGCTTGAGAGTGACCTGTCCTGGGTTGAAACATGTTGCTGATTTAGACACACAAAATCTGTTGCTTCAGTATAGTTGTCTTTCGACTGATACAAGTTTTGTGTATTATAATAAAAATAGAAGGTTTGCATCGTACCTGTCACAATTCTTGCACTGTTTTCACATGTTATTTTGTTCCTCTTCTGTCTTATTGTTTCTCTCTGTTGCCAAGAGTTTCTGCAATGACTATGTTTCTAGCATGATGTATATATTTGTTATATGGTAATGCTGGGGGCCTCCATACAATTTATCCTCAAGGGGCTTGCTTCAGTGTTGCCCTTCCATAAGTACTTTTGACCATGTAAAAATGGATGTTAACCTATTCACCTCTTTGAATTTGAGGGAACTTTTATTTTTTATTTAGTAATATGTAATGAAGGGAGGTCTGTATAATAATAGATGAAAGTTTCAGTTCTTTCCAGCATGTTTCCCAGATCCTCAGAGGAAGTGCAAGAACCTGTATATGCTTCTTTGAGGATGGTTGCCATATTTCTGTGTTTTACTAATAAGTGGTGTTTGCGGCTAGATGCCCTACTAGTTTGAATTGTGTTGCATCCAGTCTGGTTGAGTGTTAAAAATTTTTTTTACGTATGTTCCAAGATTCAGCCCTGCATCATACTTTATCCACATGTAAATCTCTGATTATGGTACCAGTATGTCATGACTTTCTTAGTTGCAAACCAGATGCTGCGCCAACGTGTTCATATTCTGCATCATAAATAAAATTATTATGCCGTTGTGGTACAACGTTACATATTTTTATATATTTTGCACTTAGCTATATTATCTGTTAATTTTTTTGGTAATTTATGGCCTTGCCTGGAAAATACCTGAGTGTATTTTTTTTACTATCCCTCAGAGGGTTAAGGAGAGGTCATTGGCATTTCTTTTGCAGTGTTTCTAACCATTTTGGTTATTTCATGTTTGTATAGTGCATTTTCAGGATCTTACCCAGTATATTAGGCTATAGTAGTATCCAAGAATTTAGGGAAATATTCTGCACTGTTCTTCCAGCTAAGATGGTGCATGTTTGCATGTGTAAGTGTGTGTGTGTATGTGTGGGCACGCGCACACATGCACATGTGTACAGTCACTCATAATTGAGAATATCACATTTAAAATGGTTCCCACTTACAATTTGGTCCCAGTATTTCTCCTGCAGGACAATGTGTTCCTGCAAAGTTGTTTCCTTGTGTAAAGTTATAACATTGTTTGGTCCTTGGGAAAACTTGAACCATGATACTTATATTACATATGTGTGTGCATGTGTGTCTTTTGAGTTATCGACCTCAAGTTGCCATACTCTCCAGTGCAGATTGCTTCACAACCAGAAATGAAAACTAATATCTTCATTCCTGTTGTTATAATTTTCTCTTGTACAATTTTTTTGTGTTTGCAGTGTTCTGTTACTTGTGGCACTGGTGTGTCTGTGAGGACTGTCACGTGTCGTTCACTGGATGGGCAGCTAGTGCCTGATTCTTCGTGTTCTGCTGTTGAGATTAAACCTGCTTCTAGTCAGGAGTGCACTAAACAGTCGTGTGAACATGAGATACAGGTAAGAGTTGTTACTTATCCCATTAATTCTCAACATTATTAGTTTAACTCCAGTCTCGGACATTGTTACCTCATGTGCTTCTGAATTTTATGGTTCCTTACAGGCACTGTTAATAGATTGAACTTTACATCCATTAAGCTTTCCTCAAATTTAATAGACATTACATTCCTTTTTCAGCTTTTTCAACCATACTTTCCTTAAATTTTGGAACAGTACGTAAACTAGTTACCACGATCTTCATGTTTGCACTATGTATAATATGTAGACACAATTAAAATTATAAAATATTTAAAAGTGCTCCAACATGTTTAGGATTACAGAGGATCCATCATCAGGGAGCCTTGTACAGTGCTTGGCTAAAAATGTAAGAATTATTCTATCATGTCCGTTGACATGGACAGGGTCGATATTATGGCAGCATATTCTAACCCGTGTTGCGTGTGTGTAGTTCACTGTATATGAAGTGGCACTTCATATACGGTGAACTATACGCACTCACGACCGATCAGAATATGAGTATGCTGCCATAACACCAACCTTGTCCATGTCAACGGACACAATAGAATAATTCTTGCAATTTGTAGCCAAGCACTGTACAAGTCTCCCTGATGATGGATCCTCTGTGATCCGAAACATGTTTATCACTTTTAAATATTTTATAATTTTAATTGTATCTACATATTATATATTGTGCATTGGTTGGATAATAAAGTGTTTAGTTACCATGACTTTACCTTGCTCTATAGGAAGCGAAGTCATTTGCCATATGTACAGTAGTGTAGAGTAAGTTTCAAGTCTCTGGGATGTTGTACTGTGTTAGGTGATGAATAATTACCAGTTGACCATTTACCACCTGAACTGGTATAATATCCTATAAGACATAACTTAATAAACCCATCTTTCCCTGTGTGTAAGGCATTCCTCTCTTTTTTACTTTGTTGAGAACAAGTAATGATAAGCATCGGTATATTTTACTTCACATCTAAAAGTGTAACCAGCATGCTTCTTCACACTTCAGATTCATTTCTGTGACAACCCTGTGATCAAGTTTCCCATTCTAACTGAAAATAAGAATTTGTAAACAAAAAAAAAGAAATACAGGCATGTGTGAGAAAGGTCTAGGAAAGCATTATTGTTGCTTTTCATACAGGTATTTTCGTCTCCTTTACTTTTTTCATGAACATAATGGATGGTAGGTTGAAGAAATCCAATGAGATGCAACAGTATGCAGATATTTATTTACTGCTAAATTACTCTATATGTTTCGGGCGTCCATCGCGCCCATCGTCGGGAGTACGTAAAACTGTAGTTGCAGCCTCTGGTACAGATCATACTATCTGTGGAGCAAGCTTCCTCAAACATGACCAAATAAGGACTTACTTGGTCACGTTTGAAGAAGCTTGCTCCTCAGATAGTATGATCTGTATCAGAGGCTGCAGCTAGTTTTATGTAGTCCTGACGATGGGGGCGATGGACGCCTGAAATATGTAGAGTAATATAGCAGTTAATAAATGTCTGCATACTGTTGTATCTCATTCGATTTCTTCAACCTAGAATTACGATGCATGGAACCACGAATATAAAATAATGGATGGTAGTAATGTTTGTTTTCAGTCATCATTGTTTCCGTCATCTTCTACAACAACATCTGTTTCCTTGTCCCTGGATGAAGATGGCAACTTAGGACTTCATCGCAATAACATCTTGCCAACTTCTGTGCCACTTCCAGATAACTCAATTCCACATGGGGATGAAGAAATAACAAACAATGTGCTTGATGACCCAGGGACGTTTGATCAGTCACACATACGAGGTGTGTGGAAAGCCTCAGAATGGGGACCGGTAAGTATATCAACACTCAAGGAGGCTGTAATTTTTACTTTTTGTATTTAATAAGGAAAGGTAGGTTTATGGATTATCATGTTAATATGGCCTGTCTGAACATTGAAACAGGCGTCCATGTGTACTTTATGAATATATGAACCAGTATCATCATGTCCATTTGTTCTGTGCTAATGTCTGAACTACGTTTGTAATATCATCATTTACATCTGTCACACACTGCTGTTTAAACCAGTTTTATAATATTGTCATATTTGTGTGTCCTGTGCTAACTTTTGACCTTGTTGGTTAGATAGGCTAACATTTTATAATGGGTCCACCACAGTATCAGTTTTCCTCCTCCCATCTGAAGGAACCAGCAGGTCCAGTCTATGATATGTTGTGGTGTAAATAAACAAAAGATTATGAATGGTGTCTAAAATAGTAATCAAGTTTGTTGCAAATCTTTGTCCTTGCTTTGGATTGGATAGACAGGATTGTGGGCTGGATATGTCTATTATTCACTTATTTACTTGCTTCATATAAATTAATTAATAGTGTCATGTAAAATTTGGTTGGATTAGGTTAGGTTCACTTTGGTTGTGTTGGTTTAGGTGTGCTTGGGTTGGGATAGGAATTTATTATTTATTTATTTGCACTATTTTGTCTATTTTATTCATGTATTTTATTTATTTTATGTAAATAGTATATTTACATTATGGTAATTAAAAAGTTTACATTAAGTTGTGTTGGGTTAGGTTGGGTTGGTTTTTGTTAATTTGGGCGAGGTTAGGTTAAGTTTGGGTTGGGAGATTTTAGTTTAAATTGTATTAGGCTATGTTGTGTTGAGTTCAGTTGGTTGGGTTAGGTTAGGTTGGGCAGGGTTGGGTTGGGTTAAGGTAAGTCAGTTTTGATTAGGCTAGGCTAGGAGTAGTTTATTTATTTATTGTAATATGTTTCATTTGTGTAGTTAGGTTAAGCTAATTTATCTGTTTATTGATTTATTGTAATCAGTTTATTTCACTATATAAAGTGTATAATTACTTTTATTTTTAAATTTAATTACCTTAATTTAATTTATTTGTGTAATTTAATTTATCCAATTTATTTGTGTTATTAAAATAATAAATTTCATTATTTTATTTAATTTACTGAATTTATTTGTGTTAAATTTGTTTCATTTATTTATTATTCAGGGTATTTAATGTAATTAATTTAATTGAGACAGTGTGTTTAGTTTTAATTAATTAGCTACTTAAGTAAACTTAAATCTTTAAATTTGTTTAATGAAATTATTTAAACCAAATTAATGAAATTAAGTAAATCTATTTCCCATCCCAGTGGCCGCATGGTCTAAGGTCTACGTCTGCTCGCTTGCTGGGATTGGGGGTTTGAATCCCGCCAGGGACATGGATGTTTGTCTGTTGTTAGTGTTGCATATTGTCAAGTAGAGGTCTCTGCGACGAGCTGATCAGTTGTCCAGAGGAGTCCACCAACTGTGGTGTGTTGTCTGTGATCTAGAAACTTTAAGCATGAGGAGGTCATGGCTCATGTTAGGCTGCAGGGTCACAGAAAACAAAAATTAACTTTATCAAACTAATTAACTTATTCATTCATTCATTACATTAGGTAGGATAAGATTAGATTAGTTCAGGTTTGTTTAGGGTAGGCTGGGATTTCATTATATATGTTTAGTTGTTTATTTTTTATTTATTTGTGAATTTATTTTTTATATATGCAATGAAATTAATTAATTTATTTACTCTAATTATTGTTTACTGATGTACTTGTTTTATTTAATTCCTTTAATTAATGTAACTTATTTAATTGAATTAATTGTTTAATTTTTGAAATTTATTGATTTATTTAATTAATTTCTGCAGATTATTTGTTTGTTTTATGTAATATTTTAGTGTTAAACTCTTAATTTATTTACTGTTCTTTATCTCCTTTATGTATTGTAATTTATTCATTTATTAATTTGTTATTTAATTTTGCAAGTGATTCATGGTATGTAACATAACAAGTTAATGAATTGTATTACTTTATGTTAAGTACTGGGTAAATTTACTTCATATTGTATAAGATTAGTTTAGTTTGGTTTTGGTTAGGCTTGGCTGCATTGGGCTAGTATGGGTTACATTACATGCAATTAGGTTAGATTAGGTTTGGTTAGTGTTTAAATGTTCTGTCAGACTGAACATATAAACACTGTCATTAAGCAGCACATTGGGGTGGTATCCATATAGATTAGGTTCGGTTAGTATAGGTAAGATTAGATTTGGTTAGAGTCAGATTAGAACTCATTATTTATTTAATATTTATCGTATTTTATTTCATTTATATATGTTATGCACTGTAAATAATTTAATTTGTTTAAATTATTTATTTTGTTTATTTTAATTAATGGAATCAATTTAAGAAAAAGGGTTATTTCATCAAAAGGGGAATATGTGCTACAGGAAGAAATGAAAAAATTATAATATACTCGGAAGGTGGAGTTGGGGGTAGGGAGGATGAAATAGAGTTGCCCCTGCCCCCTGGAGGAGTGAGTTGTGGCAGGAGGGCTACCAGGTTTGCTCTGTGGCAAGATGTTGCTGGAGTGTGAAGCCTCCAGGACAAAGGGCTGAGAAGAAGTGCAGGAAGGGAAGGCAGTTGCTCATTGCAGTCCTGGAGGGCATGCCTGCCTTCTGAGTTTCTTATACCTCTGTTTTTCACATTTTTCCCTTCTTTCTCTTTCTCCCTTTTGCACTTTCTTGATTTCCCTTGTGTTTCATTTTTCTTCTTCCTTTAAATCGACCTTCCTGCACCTGGAGGTGGCTTCATGTTCCAGAGCTGCTCTGCCTCAGAACATCCTGTAGGCAACATGACTTCTTCCATCTCCTCATTTCTTCACACTCCACTAACCCTTTTGGCTAGCATCACTTTCCATGTCAACCAGTCACTGCCCACACCATTCCCTATATAACTTAGTACCTAAGTGTTCCCAGCATACTTCTTGGACTGATTGACACTTGAAGATGGGACTGATAGGTTGTCCCAAAACCTTGGTGACTAACTACCAATCCATGCTGTGTAACATCCCAGAAGAGTAAAGATCTCATTGACACTGTGGGGTACTTTGAAATAATGTATAGAGTGAATAAGTTACCAACAATAACAACATGGAGGAAGTTGCTGTGTTGTAATTTGGGGTTCTGTCTCAAAATTTGCCTCTGGACTGGCTGAGAAAACTGAAAAACCTTAACCACCTGTTCAGCCTAGGCTTGAACTAAGTTTCACCTGGGTATGAAACAGAAGTGTTACAAAGTATGAATGCAGTGTGTTGTAACATTTGATCTATTACAAGGAGGAGCAGTGTAGTCTTATAATACTATAGTTCTGACAAACTCTTTTTTGTTGGTACAGATCATACTTTGATGCATGAGCTCTTGGGGGTTGTGGACAACAGTGTGGTGCCCTGACCTGCCAGTTAACAATGCAGATGAGGGGTTCACATTCTTAGCCTCACCAATCCAGAGCTCATGAGTCCATGAATTTCAGTGTACAGTCACTTTTTCACATTGCATAGAAAGCACAAAAATATGTAGTGACTGTTGTGTTGTCAGTGTTCTGTTACATGTGGAACTGGACGCAGGCTGAGGGCCATCACATGTATGGATGCATCTCTGGGCATACCTATTGGCAAAGAGTACTGCACTAAAGCTGTGTATGTAGCAACAGAAGAATTCTGCACACGACCAGCCTGTGCATCCTGGAGAGTTGGGGACTGGCGGCCATGTTCTGTTAGCTGTGGCAAGGTAATGGCTGCCCTTCTGCACTAATATATACATTCCCAAAGAGAAGGCTTCTGGGGCATGACACTGTCTCGTTTGACATGCAGTTTCTGACATTTTATATGTCTGACATTCTTGTATTCTTCCTGTACTGCTTGATCCTGAAGTTGATGTGACTAAAATCCTTTGACACGTTGGAACTACTCACCAAACAACAGAGCTTGATATCCCAGAAGACTTGCATCTCCAGCAGCACTCTGGTGAGGACCTCAAGTCTCACACTACATTCCTGTCGATGAATCAGCAGGAATCTGGCAGAAGTTTTTGATGGTCATTTTCTTGTAACAGCTTTCTCTATCAGAGAATGTTAACCATATGTCATTGCTTAATTTTTACATGCTAAGTTTTTGTTATGCAATGAAACAAAAAATTACACAACGTGTGAACATTTTGTGCATTCCACTCTTTTGAATGAAACATGCAGGCAAAATTTTCATCAAGCAGCAGAATAGAAAATTGAAGGTGAATGGGAAGACTTCTCAGTTGCTTGGTGTGTATTTTCTGCAAGAGTTCTGGTTACGTTACAGCACCTGCTACCCACCAGCATCAAAGTCTGTGTTATCAGTACAGTGTTCAGTAATCTGTGTAGTCCCTGCAGGAGAGCAGTATGTTTCTTCTAGATGCACTGTGTGTGACTGTTCTTCCTTATAAATATAAACATGAATTGCATTCAGTCTTTAGACTGAAATCTGACTGTGTATATTAACTAAAAATGAACATTTTACAGAAAGCCATACAGTCAAGGTATGAAGTTTAGTACTGTATTTTAATTTTAATTATTTTTTTGTTGGTCATACAGTAAGAACAGCCCATTTGGTGAACAGATGTATCTGCCAGTGATTTATGGACACACTGTAGCCTTCCCATCTTGTTTATAATCTGTGGTGGAAGGAAAGGTTAAACCTAATGTTGGTAGGTGTTAGATATGTTTGTGTGGAACTGTTAATGGTTGCAATTTCTTTCCTTCCAGGGAACTTCAACAAGGGATGTGATGTGTGTTGATTCAGTATCCAATGCGGTGTTGCCGAGTGATCGAGTTTGTTCTGACCTGAATTTGGCCCAACCACAGAGAGAGAAAGAGTGCCATGTTAGGGAATGTCCGGGTGAGCCATCTGTAGAATATCCAAATCATGGGCGGACAAATGACATGGGGAAGGCAGGCTACATGTGGCGAACAGGACCATGGGGAGAGGTAAGCTGGATGTCCCTGCTTACCAACGAATATTCTATAGATGCATTATAACAACATTTATTAACCCTATCATCAAGAACAACCAAAGAGTTAATGAGTGTGATTCACTGTACATAGTTATCTACTTGTCTTTCCTAGTGCTCAAAATCTTGTGGAATGGGCTACATGCGGCGAATGGTGGCATGTCCTTCTGAAGATGGAAATGAAGGAACTGATTGCAACAAAGCTGACAGGCCTCTTGATACCATAGCATGTAATATAGATCCTTGCCCTGCCTGGAACACTGGTGGATGGTCAGAGGTAAACACTTTGCCCATGTCAGTCACTCTACAGTCATTATTTCTAAAACAGTGTGCAATAGTTTTTTCTGGTTACCCTTTATATCTTATCTACCTTATATCATGGTCTGGGTGAATGAGTGAGTGATTCACACCTGTCTGTGTGAGGTTCATAATTGTACAACAAGATTACCATTTTTACCAGGTTGTGTGTTTTCTTTGACGTGTATTTCCTTAATAGAAACCCTGCCATGGCAATCATTGTAACCAGGTTGTGTGTTTTGTGTAACGTGCGTGTCTGTGCACACAGGTTTCCATTGTAATCGTTGTTACCAGGTTTTGTGTTCTCCATGAAATATGTGCCCTTACACTTAGGTTGCCATGGAAACCATTGTTACTGGATTGTGTGTAGTCTGTGATATATGTGCTGGTACACCCATGTTTTTCCATTTCACAGTCAACAGCACCAAAGTGAAATATGAAGATCTCCCAAAATTGCCCAAAATTTGTACTATGACACATCACTTCAAATCTTCTGCCTTTCTTCCCAGAACAGCTGCACATTTGAGCCACTAATTGTGTGTAAAGTTAGTACTTTGCTGTGAAGTTCTCGGTGTTTGGTAAAAGAAACCTTTGAGTTACGAGTGTTACTAGCTTTGTGTTGGTGTTTTTGTTCCTGGCAAGTTTATAAACACAAAATGTTACAATAATACTGTAAGTAGCAATGTGAATAAAAAAGGTACCATGGTGTAGAAATTAGCATGACCCTTGCTTCATAAAGGGTATGCAATCTGGAAGTAGGGCTTTTATGAGCCAAAAGTTCAAGGTTCTCATAGTGGTGTCACTGAGGATTCAAATCTTCTGGGATGTTATTCTTCATCCTTGGGTGAGTGGTTCCTGATATTCTGAAGGATTATAATGCCTTCATCTTCTTGGTCTGCTTGACCCTCGCAGATGAAAGCATTACCTTCCTTTGAAATTGGGGGACTACACACCCCTATGCTACAGTGTCACAACTCAGGATAGTTGAATCAGCTTATACGAGTTCTCCAGATCCGGCAATATTCCAAAATCATGGAACACTGATGATGCATAAACCATAAAAGTAAACCTGAAGACTGTTCTTGTGGATATGAAGGAGCAGTGTTTAAGTAGATTTTAAGTTACCACACAAGACGCTTGATCTAAGTTAGTTATCAGCTGGTTTAATAAGGACATTGCAGCAGTGGTCTGTGCATTGCAAAGTGATGAAGCTAGACCAGTCACCACTTAGTGAAAAATAAGTTTTAAAGTCTCTTTGTGTTGTAGAATTTCGTAGACACATCAGAAGTGTTGACAGGAAGAACAGCTGGAAAGGGAGACAATAAGTTATGTATTAAGCTGTTCTGTATACTATCAATTGCGACAGTGCTGGATGTAATGATGATATACGGACAAAATATGTAGACAGAAAGGTAGACTGCCTCGGACGTACAAATTCAGTACAGTCTTTCTGGGCTGACACCCACATGTGACAGTCGAAATACACCAGCATTTCAGAGACTAAATCTGTCTCTATTGTCAGGGTTGTGATGTGACCTGCTACCCAGTCTGCCCAGCATATAACTCTCACAGGCTGGGCTTGTGAGACACAAGCTACCCACCTGTTGCAGATGTCAGCCTAGGATAGGTTTCCTGAATTGTTTCACTGTGAAAGCTTCAGGACTTACATCTTAAATTTACTTAGTGCAGGGTTTGTTAATAAAGTTCTATACAGGCCATAAAGTGCTGTGCGCGCATGCACACACACGTGCATGTGTGTGTGTGTGTGTGTGTGTGTGTGTAGACAACATCAAAACCTACAAAATTATGTGTGAATAAAATCTGGGAAAAGGAAAAACATTTTTAAGTAAAACAAATAGTTTTGTGCTGTAGTCATGAAATGGGTGCACAAGTGTTTTCAAATTTTTGCACCAAGAAGAATTTCTAAGGAAATGTGAATTGCACTTTCCCAGCAAATTAGCATGTGTTGTTCTGACATTGCAGTGCAGTAAATCGTGTGGTGAAGGAGGCTACCAACACAGACAGGTTAAGTGTCAGTCACACACTGGAGAGGTGCTAGCCGACACCCTTTGTTCGACTGTTGAGAGACCAAATGAGCACAATAAATGTGATTTACCTCACTGCCCAAATAATAGTAGCGGCTCCAGTCTCATACCTCTTGCTAAAGAATATCAATGGCGGACAGGCATGTGGAGCAAGGTGAGTTTTTGAGGAAAATTATGGGAAATTTATTTTATTCTTGATTGTTCTTATCATTATTACTGTTTCTTCCTCCATATTGGTCCAGTTATCCAATGTCATTAAAAGGGAGGTTAAGAGTCCTATTTTGTACTTGAAATCCCTTGTTAATTTTTAGCCCAGAAACTGAATATTCTGATTGATATATTGTGCTTTCCTTGAGTCTCACCAGGTACACAATGGAATACTAGCATAAAGTTCAACAACCATTTCCTTACTTGATCCTTCTATCTCATTTATCTGTTTAATATTAATTTTACATATGCAATTCAGTATGTGGCGGCGCGGTTGGTTGAGACACTGTGCTACAAGCAAGAAGGTTGCGGATTTGATTGGGGGGGGGGGGGGG
>Ga0131853_10002987_pt1 | contig 30347 bp, 29 predicted proteins | sample TergutLab28metaG_FD_92764 | JGI IMG/M metagenome (GOLD analysis project Ga0131853, IMG submission 92764) | Labiotermes labralis P1 segment gut microbial communities from Petit-Saut dam, French Guiana - Lab288 P1 (version 2) (version 2) | ecosystem: Host-associated > Arthropoda: Insects >... | reverse complement strand
ATCACGCAACATTAAAAAAGCAAAAAAAAATGAATACTATCTTAAAAAACTTCGCAAATATGGCTATGATTATAGAGTTGTAGCTGAAATAATTGATGTGGACAAAAATATTATGAAAGTTTTTGGTATTGTATTTGATTATGGTGAACCACTTCCAGTCGAGGCGAAAATGGGTGATTTTTATGAGTTTGTACTAATTCGTATGGATATTGATATTGCAGAAGTCAATGAAAATTAAGGCTTAACTAAAACAAACCCCACCCAAAACACCTCTTCCATGGGGTGTTTTTTTATAACTCACCAAAGTCTAAGTCTTTACGCCCCCAAGGGCGTGGTTTGTCAAGATGAGGAGTGAGAGTTGTGAACAATCAATCGTGCTTGTCCATAACCGAGCGACAAGGCTTTCACGAAGTAAACCTTTTGTCGTTGTCGCACTTTTTTCTCTTGTAAGCAAGAAAAAATGCCCTTGTATAAAGAAAAAACTGTCCACTCGACAAATTGGGACAGTTGTTTGTTGTCTGATTGATGAAAAATTCAAATGCTGAATTTAGTATTTTGCCTAATCTTCAAGCAATCCCAATTGCTTCATGATTGTTTCCAAATCCTCTTTCGGGTTCTGGGCTTCCTCAAAAGAAAAGCCTGCCGGTGAGCGGTCGAGATAATCTTTTTGAGGTGATATTGGACTAGAAGAAGTGACTGCCTTTTCTTCTTTTGAAAGGTAGGTTTTAATTTTGTCCAGTGGGTTGAATTGAGGTTCTGTTTCAGTTTTCATGTTTGCTCTCCCTAGTCGTGACATTTCTTCGGCATAAGTTTTTTCCACTTCACTCATTGTCTTTTTAGGAGACTTCTCATCTGTCAGTTTGAATATGTTTTGTAATTGCTTGTTGAATTTTTCGGCTTGAATGAGGTTGTCATCAAGCGGATAATCTCTTATTATGCGATTGTAGTATCCCAGCCACTTTTCATGGAACGCTTTTAGTTGTGCCATTTCCTGCTCATACTTTTGTATTGATAGACTTTCAATTTCTTCGGCTTTTGTGACGGCATTTAATATTGCTTTTTGAATAAGGTCACTCTTTTCTTGAAAAGAAGAAATGATTTTCTCTTTTTGAACCAACTCATTTTTTAAACTAAAAATCCGCTCTCGTTGTTCTGCGAGAGCATCTTCATACTGCCGTGTTAATTCGGCTATAGTAGTGTCTTGATGTTTGTGTTTTGACATAAAAATATTAAAGTAAAAGATAAAAAATAAGGTCAAAAATAATTTTGTTGTTAATAAATTTAAAAAACTACCTAACAACACTTTTTACCTTTTAACTTTTACTCTTCTCAATTAAAGTTTGTTTTAACCCGCCTAGCCCTTCGCTCACATTTACTTTATATATATGCGGTTTTGATATTCTCTTATACTCATCCCAGAAATTTTCTAATTCGTCTTTTAGTTTTTTAGCACTTTCTGAAACGGAAGGAACTGTGTAAACTAATTTTCCGCTTTTGAAAATCGGAATGAGCAGTTCTCTTGAAGTGAAGTTGTCAAGTGTCACACTTTTCCATTTTTCGGTCTCATGCCTAAGTGTCAAAGGAGTTGAGAGTTTTTCGTTATCAAGCATAATAAGGTCGGCGATAGATTTTTTATTGTCTTTGTCATATAACCTCACAACTTTTTTTAAACCCGGATTAGTCATTTTGAAAAATTGGTCGGAGAATTTCATCTTTGGAACACCGTCAATTTCAGACAGTTTGTAGACAGTGCCGAGAGCAGGGGAGTCATAACTTGTTATCAACTTTGTTCCAACGCCATATGAGTCAATACACGCTCCTTGCATATGAAGTTGACTAATAATCTCCTCGTCAAGGTCGTTTGAGGCAAAGATGATGGTGTCTTGAAAGCCTTTTTCATCAAGCATTTTTCTTGCCTCTTTTGATAAATAAGCCAAATCTCCGCTGTCAAGCCTTATTCCTAAAGGTCTGTGACCTTTTTCTCGCAGTTCTTCAAAAACCTTGATAGCATTCGGAACGCCGCTGGAGAGCGTGTCATAGGTGTCAACGAGCAGCATACATCTATCGGGATAAATTCTTGCCAATTCTCGGAATGCCTCTAATTCGCTAGCAAATGATGCAACCCATGAATGCGAGTTTGTTCCTATTGCTTTTAGGTCAAATAATTTTGCCGAGAGAACATTTGAAGTGCCTTTGCAGCCTCCGATGATTGCCGCTCTTGCCCCATAAATTCCGCTGGATGAGCCATGTGCCCGCCTGACACCATATTCATAGACTTCTTTTTCTCCTGCCGCATGGACAATTTTTGATGCCTTTGTTGCAATCAGCGTTTGATGTCCGATGATGTTAAGCAGGGCAGTCTCAATAATTTGTGCTTCGATTAAAGGTGCCCGAACAATAAGAAGCGGTTCACTGGGAAAGACAACTTCGCCCTCAACAACGCTGAAAATATCGCCGGTGAATTTGAAGTCCTTTAGATAGTTTAAAAAATTTTCATCAAAGATTTTTAGACTTTTTAGGTATTTTATGTCGTCATTTGTTATTTTTAAGTTTTGGATATAATCAATTGCTTGTTCAAGTCCTGCAAAAACTGCATAGTTAAATTGAGAATTAACTCGAAAAAATAAATCAAAAGTGGCCATTTTCTTGTGTTTGTTTGAAAGAAAATAGCCGTTTGCCATAGTTAGTTGGTAGAGGTCGGTTAAAAGAGTAAGGTTCATTTATTTAGATAAAAAACTGTAGGGGCGGCAATCTGCCGCCCATTTGCTGTATTCGTAACAAACAACGGGCGGCAGGTTGCCGCCCCTACAATTATATTAAAAATTAATCTGTTGAATAAAACCCATCATCGTCTTGCTTAGAATTTTTAAAAAACTCTTCTGCGTCTTCTTGAGTAAAGCCTTCTTCTTCAACAGGTTTTTGTTTAGTTTCTTTTTTTTGTTCTTCTTGTGCCGGAGGATCAAGGGAAGCATCCTCTATAGATGTTTCAACTTTTTTTTCTAATATTTCTTCCGTTTTTTTGTTCTCATCTGCTTTATTATAAAATTCTTCTGCGTCTTCTTGAGAAAAGCCGTCATCAGCCTCAGCATAAAATTCATCATCAAGATTTGCTGCTCTTTTTGCTTTTGGCTCATAGATGTTGGGGTGGTGGAGTATACTTTGACGATAGTTAAGATATTTTTCAGTGAGCATTCCTTGGTCGACGAATATGAAAGGTTTCATTCCTTTTGTCCGTGCTTTATATAGATGGTGAATAATAATCACAAGACCGACAACAATTGCAAGGGCAGCGACAACTATATTGAGGACAGAGTTTGCACCCATTCTGAATTGGTCCATGCGAAGAGGCTCTAAAACAACTCGCCCTGTTCCATACCAAATGAGATAGACCGACAAGATAAATCCGTCAAAACTTTTGCGTCTTCCTTGATATAAGAAGTATAGGACACCGAAACCGACCAAGTTCCACATTGATTCATAAAAGAATAAGGCAAGATGAGCATAATGGCTACTTGCGTCAATTCGCACAGTCAAAGGAAAGAAGTGCCAAGTTGTCGGACTTCCGTATAACTCTTGATTGGTGAAATTGCCCCATCTTCCGATTGCTTGTCCGAGTATCATAAACATGAGGGCAAGATCAGCCATTTGCAAGAATGTCGCTTTTTCTTTTTCTGGCTTTCTTTTGAATGGCGGTTTTGGAGTGCCGGATATTTTTGACCATAAAACCTTAAAACCATGAGCAATATGCTCACGAAAGTGAAGCATGACGCCGCCCAAAAGCGCTCCGATAATGCCGCCGAATATCGCAAGACCGGCAAGACCTGTAAAACCTCGTGTCGGATGAAATCCAAAGAACGACCCAAATGTCGGAAACTGGTCGAGATTGAAAAGAACATAGTAAAGGCGGGCGCCGAATATTCCAAAAAGAATTCCGACAAAAGCCATGTCAAAAACCATGTCTTTGTAGTAGCCGCGTTTTTTGGCGATAAAATACGCCCAAACAACGCAAACAAGCATTCCTATTCCAATTAATGCACCATACCAATTCATAATACTAATCAGTATATATGAAAAAAAAATCCTTGTCAAGTGTTTTCAACACTCTTGTTGGATATTGCTGTTACTAGAACAACCCCAACAAAGGGGTCGAAGACCCTTGTCAACAGTCTTCGACTGCTTTGTTGGGAATACTGCTTGACAAACACTCTTCGTCAAGAGGGTCGAAGACCCTTGTCAAGTGTTTTCAATAGTTTTGTGAGAGATTGCTATTACATGAAATTCTTCGACAAATCTGTTGAAGACAGATGTTAATCGTTTGACAATGTATTTTTTAATTTGTATAATATATTAAGGAATAATGATGAGAATAATATTTGAAGGAGAGGTCTGTTAAATTATAGACCGCAGTAATTTTATGAACAAAAAAACAGTAAAAGATGTTGTATTGAAAGGAAAAAGAGTTCTCGTCAGATGTGATTTTAATGTTCCTCAGGGAGAAGGCGGAGCAATCACTGATGACACAAGAATTCGTGAGGCTCTTCCGACAATCAAATATTTGATTGAAAACAAGGCAAAGGTTATTCTTTGTTCGCATTTTGGCAGACCAAAAGACGGCGTTGATCCGAAATACAGTTTAAAACCTGTTGCGGTAAGGCTCAGCGAGTTGCTCGGACAGCCTGTCACACTAGCAGAAGATGTTGTAGGAAACGATGCGAAAACAAAAGCCGCCGCTCTAAAAGAGGGCGAAGTGCTGCTCTTAGAAAATGTTCGATTTGAAAAAGGCGAGACAAAAAACAGTCCTGAACTATCAAAAGAATTTGCGTCACTTGCCGAAATATTTGTTCAAGACGCATTTGGAACTTCTCATAGGGCACATTCATCAACTGCCGGAGTTACGGAATTTTTGCCCGTTGCAGTAGGTGGATTTTTAATCCAAAAAGAAATTGAAATCATGGGCGGAGCGCTTTCTAATCCAAAAAGACCGTTTGTTGCGATTTTAGGCGGAGCAAAAGTTTCAGACAAAATCGGTGTCATTAATAATCTTTTAGAAAAAGTAAACACTATTGTTATCGGCGGAGCAATGGCATACACATTCCTTGCGGCATATGGCGGAAAAATGGGCAATTCAAGAGTTGAATTGGACAAAGTTGATTTGGCAAAAGAACTGCTTGCAAAAGCGGAGAAAAAAGGTGTTAAAATACTGCTTCCGGTCGATACGGTAATTGCTTCTGAGTTCAGCCCAACAGCGGATGCAAGAACAATTAACAGTATGGAAGTTCCGGATGGTTTTGAGGGACTGGACATCGGTGAAAAAACAAGAGAAATTTTTGCTGACGAAATACGAAATGCAAAAACTGTCATCATGAACGGACCAATGGGCGTTTTTGAGTTTGACAAATTTGCTCAAGGAACTTTAGCGGTAGCAAAAGCAATTGTTGAAAGCGGTGCAATAAGCATCATTGGCGGAGGCGACAGTGCTTCAGCGATTGAAAAAACAGGACTAAAAGACAAAGTGACCCATATCTCAACAGGCGGCGGAGCAAGTTTAGAGTTTTTGGAAGGAAAAGAACTTCCCGGAATTGCTGTTCTTAACGATAAATAAATTTATGTGATTGGTGGTCAGTGGTTAATAATTGGTAAATTATTTTTTCTTACTTTAGTAAAAATAAAAAAAGTGGTGACATTCACTAACCCTAATCACTCATCTCCAATAACTAATTATAAAGGAAAACTAACTATGAAATACAAAGGCATAATTTTCGACCTTGACGGCGTTATCTGCTCAACTGATGACTACCACTATGAAGCGTGGCAAAAAACAGCAGACAGTCTAGACATTTATTTTGACAAAGTCATCAACAACAGACTTCGCGGTATTTCTCGTGCCGAGAGTCTTGAGATAATTTTGGAGCGCTATGACGGCAAAATGTCTGATGAAAAGAAACAGGAAGTTCTAAACTATAAAAACGACATCTATCTTCAACTTCTTGAAAAAATGTCAATTAAAGACCTTGACCCGTCTGTCAAAAAAACTCTTGAAACATTGAAAGAAAAAGGACTAAAGTTGACTATCGGTTCATCAAGCAAAAATGCAAAACCAATTTTGAAAAAACTTGGACTGGGTGATTTTTTTCATGACATCAGCGATGGGACAAACATTCAACGCTCAAAACCACACCCTGAAGTGTTTTTGATTGCTGCCGCTCTTGTAAACTTAACTCCAAAAGACTGTCTAGTCATCGAGGATGCCCACGCAGGAGTAGAGGCTGCACATGCCGGCGGATTTGACTGTGCCGCTATCGGTGATGCAATAGATAATCCGCTGGCACAATACAAACTAAATGAATTTGAAGATATTCTGAAAATAATTTAATAAAATAAAGGTATTAACCGCTTTGTTTCTATTATAAAAATACTGCTTGAGAATTCAGCAGTATTTTTTCTAAAAAATCGCTTGTTTTAAATTTTTATTTGTGGTATAATTACTTGTCAGATGATGAAAAATCTTGAAAACAACATAAAAGAAGTTTTTCAAAAAATAACAAAATCTTGTCATGAGGTTGGAAGAAAAGAAAATGAAGTGACTCTTCTTGCTGCGACAAAAACTGTATCTAGCGATTTGATAAAACTTCTTCCGTCATGTGGTGTCACAGCAGTCGGTGAAAACAGAGCGCAAGAATTGTGTTCAAAATATGACGAAAATATCGAGTTAAACTGGCATTTTGTGGGACATCTTCAAACAAATAAAGTTAAGCAAGTCATCGATAAAGTAAGTTTGATTCACTCATTAGACAGACCTTCACTTGCAGAAGAAGTCGACAAACAAGCACAGAAAATAGGGAAAATTCAAGATATTCTTATAGAAATAAATGTTGGCGGGGAAGAAGCAAAAAGCGGAATATCGGCAGGCGAGATTGACACATTCTATGATTTTGTTAGGTCAAAAAAACATCTTAATTTGAAAGGCATAATGACGGTTCTGCCAATAAACGCTCCTGACAACCTATATCGGACAATGCAAGACATTTTTTTGAAATTGCAAGAAAAAGACAATAACATCACAATACTATCAATGGGAATGTCAGATGATTTTGAAAAATCAATAAAATACGGTTCAACAATGGTTAGAATTGGAAGTGCGATTTTTGGCGGGCGTCAGTAAACTGGCAGAAAAAATTAATGTGCGGGCGAAAGGATGCCGCCCCTACAATAAATTTTTCCCGAATACCACACGACAAAATCCATGTAGGGTCCCCGCACAACATAATAAAAAACAAACAAAGGAAAGATAAAAATATGAGCAAATTCGATGATTTGTTTCCAAGAAGAAACAGAGGAGTGCAACAATCTCAACCAAAGAAAGACTATGAGTTCTATGAAGACACTCATAATTCAAAAGGTGAATACATCAAGCCAAAATCAGGTGCGCTAAAAGAGGAAATAAAAAGTCCTTTCAATTTTTCACAAACACATGAAATGCAGTCTCATCATCAGGCTGCAATGCCAACGCAAGGTGATTTTGTGTCCCCAAGACTTTATCAAAATGTCGTGGTGTATGAGCCGAAAAATCCCGATGATGTTCAAAATTTGATTGACTATTTAAAAAGAAGAGAGCCGGCAATTGTCAATCTCGACAATCTCGAAATGGACAGGGCTCAACGCATTTTGGACTTTATCAGCGGAGCGGCATATGCACTGTCGGGAAGCGTCCACAGAGTCGCAAGCAACATTTTTTTAATATCTCCAGAGGGTGTTGAAATAACTGTTCCTTATGAAGAGCCTCGCTAAAGGCTTTTTGTCGAAATTGAAACATAAAAATAGATTTATGGGCGGCATTCTGCCGCCTATCCATTAAAAAAAAGACGAATATATAATGAACGAACAATTAATAAATTTCTATAACAAAGCAAAACCATATGTAATAGGCTTTTTTAAAAAAGCGTGGGCTTATATTAAGTTTGCGTGGATTCCGCTCACTATTTTAGCGGGAGTTCTTGCGTTTGATTTGATAACAAAAGGTGTCGCAGCAAGACAACTGACTTTAAGTTGCACAAATTGCGGAAGCCGCGGACAAAGTGTTGATTTTATTCCTAACTTTTTGCAATTCCGCTACACACATAACTATGGAATAGCCTTTGGCTTGTTTGCAAATCCCTACAGCGGCGGTGCTAGGGCGCTTCTTGTAATAATAACAAGTGTCATGGCAATTGGTTTTATCATCGCAATGTATCGTTTCAGGCGGGAAAACATGTGGTCAAAAATGGCGTTCGCATTTATTATAGCAGGGGCATTAGGCAATATTTTTGACAGAATGTTTTTAGGGTATGTCAGAGACTTTTTGCAGTTTTCCGGCTGGATTGGAGGCTGGTTTTCTTTTATTTTTAATATTGCTGATGTCGCCTTGATTGTTGGAGTTATTATGCTGGGTGTTTGGATGATATTTATGTATCGACCGCAGAAAAATTTTGTGGGACCCGTTATGCCAAAAGATTGGAACGAGGAAAAAGAAAGCAAAATGAAAGATGATAACACAAATATAGGGACGGTCATTGACCGCCCGAATAAAGAGAAGTTATCAAATGCGGAAGATGACAAAAATGTAGGGGACGCCGCCCTCGGCGTCCCGAATGTAAATACCCATATTGATAAGACAGCGGAGGGGGAAGATGAAACTAACAGTTAGGGATGGAGGTGAGAGACTTGATATCTATTTGACAAAAGAAACAGAATTAACAAGGTCTCAAATAAAACAACTTCTTGACAAAGACAAAATTTTGCTAAACGGAGAAGTGGGGGTAAAAAGCGGAAAAGCAGTTAAAGCAGGCGATGAAATTGAGATTGAACTCATTCAAGAGGAAATTGATTTAATCCCACAAAACTTAAAAATTAACATAATTTATGAAGATGATGACCTGGCAATAATCAACAAAGCCCAAGGAATGAGCGTTCACCCCGGAGGCGGAGCAAACACTGGAACACTCGCAAACGCACTGTTATATCATTTCCAAAACCTTTCATCAGTTGGCGATATAACTCGCCCGGGCATAGTCCACCGCCTCGACAAAGACACCTCAGGTGTAATGCTTGTTGCAAAAAATGACAAAGCACATTTGAGTTTATCAAAACAAATAGCGGAGAGAACTGTTGAAAAAATCTATGTCGCACTAGTCGAAGGGGTTTTAAAATCAGACAGCGGAGAGATAAAAACATTTATTACTCGTTCAACAAAAAATCGAAAGTTGATGATGGTAGGATGTGGGAACGGAACAGAAAGAGAAGCAATAACCAATTTTAAAGTCTTAAAACGCTTTGAACAAAACACCCTAGTTGAATTCAAACTAATAACAGGAAGAACCCATCAAATAAGAGTTCACTCAAAACACATCGGACACCCTGTAGTCGGCGATCCGCATTACGGTTTCAAAAAACAAAAATTCAGCCTTATGGGACAACTCCTCCACGCAAAAAAAATAACGATCACCCATCCAAAAACAAACAAACAAATGACATTCGAAACCGACTTACCGGAGCATTTTGAAAATGTTTTATCTGTATTAAAAGAAAATGAATAAATCGTAGGGGCGGTCATTGACCGCCCGTCACTTGGGTTAAAATCCAACACGGGTAACCCTTTCAATTAATCGAAAACAATGTAGGAGTGAGCATTGCGAGCCCGAAAAAATCAACATTAAATAATGCAAGGGCGACACCCTGCTGCCCGAACAACTTAACAAAAAAAGGAGTGCTATTTTATGAAACAAAAAAGAAAAATAATTTCATTATTTTTAAGTGTGATAATGTTTTTTACATTTATTCCGTTTTTAAGTGGTTGCTCTGACCGCCATTTTAGAATTCGAAGACCAAATATCGGTCGTGCAATAGAAACTTTGAGTTTTGAAAAGGGGCAAGAAATTGTGGGGAACTGGATAGATTTTGTTGATAGGGGAGAATATGGTTCGTTTGAAATTCTTTCTCGAATGCAGTTTGATTTTACGCGTAGGACAAGAACTATTCATGACGGAGAGAATTATTATTTTCATATTGATTATCGTGGTTTTTATGTAATAGGTTTGTATCCAAGAGTTTATCACGGAAGAGTTAGGCAAATTTGGATATATGACGAAATCACATATGTCTATGAAAGAGAAATATTTGATGAAAACGATCAAGGTTTTGAAAATGAGAGTAGAAAAACTTTTACAGATAATCCTCGTTCTGATTGGCATTGGCTTCTTCCCTACCATGTTAGGTCTGAACTTTTTTTAGGGTCTATTATGTCGTATGTCATTCCTTTTTTCATGGATCCTTACTCGCTTTATTTTAATATATATGCTACTTACAGGGGATTTCGAAACTACTTAGAAAGAACAACAATCACAAGACATCGAAACCACACAAGGTTTTTAATTAACCCTGATTTTTCTGTTGCTGTTGGCGGTAGAGAAGGAAATATTCAATATGAAGTTATTTTTGATGCTAACGATCGCTTAGTTTATTTTAATCATTCCTCAATTTTTGAAGACGATCACCCTAATTTTATCTTTGTCATTTCCATAATGTTAGATTCAAACATATCTATTCCTCGCTTCAATTCCAACGATTTTGAACCCCTTTTCAACTAATTAAAAAATAAAGGAAAATTAACATATGAAAAAAGATTTATTATATATTAAAGACATGTCAAAGGATGAGATTTTTTCCATCTTGGACACGGCAAAGGACATGAGAGTGTTTTTGGACAAAGGTGAGAGGAAACTTAACATTTTGTCAGGCATGAATGTTACGACATTGTTCTATGAAAATTCGACAAGGACAAGAGTTTCATTTGAGAATGCGGCAAAGATTATGGGAGCATCAACGAGTTCAATTTCGGTTGCAACAAGTTCTGTTCAAAAGGGCGAGACGCTGATTGACACCGGCAAAAATCTTGAATTCATGCTTAGTGATTATTTTGTTATTCGTCACTCTCAATCGGGAGGTCCTTTGCATTTAGCAAAAAATACTAACGCAAGAGTTATTAACGCAGGGGACGGAATGAACGAACATCCGACGCAAGCCTTGCTAGATGCCTATACTATGCGTGACAGATTTAAGGAATTTAAAGGTTTGAATGTCACTATTGTTGGTGATATCAAGCACTCAAGGGTTGCAAGGAGCAATATTTATCTCTTGACAAAACTTGGTGCGAAAGTGACAGTGTGTGCGCCGAGAACTCTTCTTCCGATTGATATTGAAAAAACCGGTGTCAAATATGAGGACTGCATCGAAAAGGCAGCAAAAGGAGCGGATGTTGTCATGGCTCTCAGAATGCAACTTGAAAGGCAAAAGTCGGCTCTCTTTCCGTCGCAAAAAGAATTCCATTATTATTATGGAGTGAAGGCTCATCACATAGGAAAAGACACCATGATGATGCACCCAGGACCTTGCAATCGCGGCTTAGACATATCGTCAAGTGCCTATGAACATGAAAACAGCGTGATACTTCCGCAAGTCACAAACGGCGTTGCGGTCAGAATGGCTATCTTGCAACTATTAAAATAAGAGAATTATGTAGGGAAACTGCCGTTCATTTTGAGCGACGGATTTAATCGGCAGTTTCTAGGGGCGGGCGTCCTCGACCGCCGAGTTGGATTTTGAGCCAAGCAACGGATTTTACCTGCGGAAAAACTTATAGCCCTGTCATCCTGAGCCAAGCGAAGGATCTAGCGTAGCGTAAAAAACAACTAGAAGCACACAAAAAGGTGAGAAAATGTTATGCTTCGCTGGATTTGGAGTTTATTCTGAGCGAAGCGAAGAATCTACGCTCAGAATGAGATTGAGAAAATAAAATGAAAGAGTTTTTTTAGCAGTGGGATGCAATGCAACACAAAAAGAGATTAATCAATTTTTATTGAGAGTCCTTTGGGAGAAAAATAAATGAAATTACTTATCAAAAACGGACAAGTTGTCCAAGACGGAAAAACAACAAAAGCGGATATTCTTATTGAAGATGACAGAATTTCAAAAATTGCTCCATCTGTTGAAAAGATAAAAGACGCAAAAGAAATCGATGCAAAAGGACTTCATGTCATGGCTGGCTTTGTCGACATGCATACTCATCTTCGTGAGCCGGGTTTTGAATACAAAGAGGATTTAGAAAGCGGCTCACGAGCGGCAATCGCAGGCGGCTACACATCTCTAGCGTGTATGCCGAATACTATGCCTGTCATAGATAACGCATATTTGGTTGATTATATCATGAACGCACCGTTCACTCGTGACATTGCTGTCAAAATTTATCCAATCGGTGCGGTGACAAAAGGTCAAAAAGGCGAAGAGTTAGCAGAAATAGGACTTATGAAAAAAGCGGGGATTGTTGCAATCAGCGATGACGGCAGACCAATTGAAAACGCTCAAATCATGCGTCAGGCTCTTGAGTATGCCGATACATTCGGAGTTCTCTTGATATCTCATTGTGAGGACATGGCACTCGCCGGTGACGGAGTTGTCAACGAAGGCTATAACTCAACGATAACAGGATTGAAAGCAATACCGACCGCCTCAGAAGAAGTCATGGTATCAAGAGATATAATACTTGCCGAGTATCTGGGCGTCAGAGTTCACATTGCCCATATCTCAACAGAGGGAAGTGTTCGCCTAATCAGAGATGCAAAGAAAAGGGGTGTGAAAGTGACATGCGAAACATGTCCGCACTACTTTTCGGCAACCGATGACGAAATTTTGAATTTCAACACCAACGCAAAAATGAATCCGCCTTTGAGAGCAAAAAAAGATGTCCAAGCAATAATCGAAGGAATAAAAGACGGAACAATAGATTGTCTGGCAACCGACCACGCTCCCCACGCAAATGACGAAAAGAATGTTGAATTTGCATATGCTGCGAACGGAACTGTTGGGCTAGAGACAGCGTTTAGTGTCGCCTACACTCATTTAGTAAAACCGGGACACATCACACTTGAAAGACTATCTGAACTAATGAGCAAAACCCCTGCAAAACTCTTAGGACTAGATGATGCTGAAATAAAAGTTGGAAACATCGCAGATTTGACAATAGTCGACCTTAATAAATCTCACAAAGTCGACGCCCAAAAACTTTCTTCAAAATCAAAAAATAGTTTGTTTGACGGCTGGAAATTAAACGGTCAAATAGTTCACACCATTATCGACGGAGAAGTGAAATTCTCAAAATAGATGCAAAAAAATATTGTTCGGGCGGCAGAATGCCGCCCCTACATTTTTTATATGGATAAAATTAATCGGGTTCGCAATGCTCACCCCTACAATTTTTGTGGATAACCTCTTTTCAAAAATCCATCAATTGCAATCCCACCACAAGAAAATTGTGGATAACTATTTTTAAAAATATCGAAAAAACACAAAAATTTACAATAAAAGGAAACTCAAAACCACACTTAAACGCTGGACAAAGAAAGAAAGAAAATAATATTCTTGTGGATATCCCAAAATTAAAATTTTCCGCAAAAATATTTAAGCGGAAAAAATTGTGGATAACCACGCAACCTTGAAAAAGACATTGCCTTAAAGCAAGAGATAATTTTTCAAGTAGAGCGTTGTGACAAAAGCGTTACTTACGCAAAGGAGTATAAAAAATGGGACTTTTCTCAAAACCAATCACAGTAAAAGCAAAAGTGGTGCAACCAATGATGGGTGAAATGCCCGGTTGTCAATTTGAATTCGAAGACGGACAAAGAGGCATATTGCGTGTGCCCGGCAAAATGTTTGCACAACTTGTTCCGGGAGATACAGGAACATTGACCTACAAAGGCAACAATGCAACAGAGTGGGTAAGGGACTAAATAAATTAAATAGTCTTTTTAAGTTCAAATTAAGGCGTGGTTTTAACTACGCCTTTTTTTGTTGTCTAAAGTGAAAAAGTGTGATATACTATTATCATGAAAAAACAATCATTGGTTTAACAGGCGGAATTGTCATGATGTCATGTGTCATGGTGTCATGGGGACGGACTCGTTGACACAAAGTGTGTCATGGGGACGGACTCGTTGACACAAAGTGCCCCGAAGGGGTTGAAAAATCTTGCATTTTTCAATCAAGGTGCCTGTCCCCATGACATGGGGTGGGTATTTAGGTGTGCTCAAAAAATTACTTGACGGGGTGAGCATTGCGAACCCGAATACTACTTCATAGTTGTTTAAATATTTTACAAGGAGATATACAATGAGTTTTGAGAAAAAAGAGTTGAAGAAAAAATATAAAGAATTTTTTGAAATTGTAAAATTACACATAGATGACTGGGATTGTATTGGACTGCTTAGTTCGCATTGTCCTAAGAATGAATACGATATTGAAACAGCAGAAATTGTGCCCAATTGCATGGAGAACAAATTGTGTGGAAGAATTAACTGATAAAATTATTAAAACATTTATTGAATACTTTGATGAAGAAACATTTAATGCATCGAGAAAAGAGGTTAGAGCAGTAGCAGAAAATATATTGAAAGATAAAAATTATAAAAATAGAATGAGAGTGAGTTTATAAATCAAAAACATTACAAAGACTAGTATTTCAATGCTAGTCTTTTTTGTTGTTGCCATTCTAATTTTAACGCTGTTTGTGATGCCTTTTTATTTAACAATAAAGGCTGAATATGATATTGTGAAAAATGAGGGAAAGGTAAGGGTTCGACTTTTTTTTATTACTGTTTTTTTAAAAAAATTTGAATTAAGTTCGGAGGGTGTTGCAAATTTTGCGGCGGGCTATATAAATAATTTCAATAAAGACACGCTTGTCAAAAAATTACTTGGGGCTGCTCAAAAGGCGAGAATCTATGATTTATCACTAACTCTTGAAATAGGTAAATCGGATGATGCGTATGTAACGGCCCTTGCTTTTTCATTTTTTCAAATAATAGCGAGTGCGATTTTAACATTCATAAAAAGTCAATATGACCCAGTAATTAAAAAGAAATTTATTCCCGTATTCAATGAAAATCAATTTATAGTGTTTTTAAATGGCATAATTAGTATCAGCATTGCAGATATTATTTATGGTTTAGCAAAACATTCTATCAAGAGAAGGAGAAAAGCAAAAGATGATTCTAGGAAAAAAAGAGCATCCGACAGAAAGGTTGATGGAAACCGCTATCGTGAAAATTCGCGAATTAGTTGATGCGAACACAATTATTGGCTGTCCGGTGAAAACAATGGACGGAGTGAGCATTATTCCTGTTTCAAAACTGTCAATGGGATTTGTTGCCGGGGGCGGTGAATACAGCGACTATTCAAAACGGGACATGGGTTTTCCGTTTGCGGGAGGAAGCGGCGGAGGTGTCAGCGTCACACCGATTGCGTTTTTAGTTAGTGACGGAAAGAGCGTGAAACTCATTCGTATGGACGATAAAGGAGCCATGGATAAAATTTTATCCCTAATTCCCGATGTTCTGGGGAATGTTTTGGAAAGCACAGTCGGAGCAAAAAAGTGCAAAAAGTAGGGGAATTTGAATAGTATGTGTGGCATGGTTTGTAATTAGATTAAAAATTGTAGGGGCGGGCGTCCTCGACCGCCCGATACTTAGATTGTCATAACAGCAATGGGCGGTCGAGGACGCCCGCCCCTACATAATATAAACATGAAAATAAAAATACAAAAAAAGATAATTAACATTATCGCATTATTACTAGCAATACTAATCGTTTGCCTTGTTTTAACAATCGCAAACCCATTTTCCGTTTCCGCTCACTCCGAACATGTCGGTTCATCGGCTCAAAGCATGGTGACAATGGAGACTTCGACAAAAACTGTTTTATATCAAAAAAACCCTCACAAAAAATTGCCGATGGCATCAACGACAAAGATTTTGACAGCCATAACTGTTATTGAAAACACCCCTGACCTTGGTAAAAAAGTGAAAGTTCCGCCTTGTGCAGTCGGTATTGAAGGCTCATCAATCTATTTGCAAAATGGGGAAGAACTTTCAATTCGTGACTTGCTCTATGGATTAATGCTGCAATCCGGAAACGATTGCGCAGTTGCACTTGCCGTTATTACTTCGGGTTCAGTTGAAAAGTTTTCGGAATTGATGAATAAAACTGCTCTAAAATTTGGGGCGGAGAACTCAAACTTCACTAATCCTCATGGTCTTCATGACGACAAGCACTACACAACGGCCTATGATTTGGCATTAATTTCTGCCTATGCCCTTGAAAACGAAATTTTTTCGGAAATATCAAAAACAAAAAAACATACCGCTCCATGGGAGGGACGCAATTATCCAAGAGTTATTAATAATAAAAACAAATTACTAAATCAATATGACGGAGCAGACGGTGTCAAAACAGGTTTCACAAAAAAAGCAGGAAGATGTTTTGTCGGGAGTGCGACTAGAAACGGAATGCAGGTTGTAAGCGTTGTTATTAATTGCGGACCGATGTTTCAAGAAACCGAAAATTTAATGACAAGAGCATTTAATGAATATTCAATGGAACAAATTTTGTATCCCGGGCAAGAAATCGGAGTGATAAGTATTGAAGATGCGAAAAATGAAACAATGAAATATGGCGTGATAACTCAAAGATTCTATCCTTTGAAAAAAGGTTGGATTGACAATATTAACTATGGATGGACACTTAAAGAAAATTTGACTGCTCCGATGAATGCAGGGGATTATGTCGGAACTTTGGAAGTTCATTTGACAGTAAACGGCACAGTTTCAACTATAATGACTGAAAACTTGGTTTCACTTGAAGATGTTCATTCAAAAAACATTTGGGATAGATTAAAAGATATTATTGATTGAAAATCGAAAAATCCTCAAACTATGCCTGATATAGTATTGGTTTAAAATGAAAAGTAAAAGATGAGAAGTCAAAAATAATGTCAAAATATTTGTTGAAGTTATTCGAGGTTAAAAAAACATAACTTAACAATACTTTTTACCTTTCACTTTTTTACTTTCTATTTTCTAAACTTTCTACTTTTATAAAATAAGCGTTTATTTGCTTGACACTATATCTTGAAAAGTTTATACTATATACGCATAATAGTATGCTTTCAAGGAGAGATGAAGAAAAGTGTCAGGCGGAGTTGCAATTTTAGACTTTGGCTCGGGTAAAATTACTGCCATGATTGGCAAACGAGGAGTCAACAATACAATTAAAATTATAGGCATGTCAGAAGTTGAGTATGCCGGCTTTTCTGACGGAGTTTTCTTTGAGCCGTCTCAAATTTCCTATGCTGTCGCAAAATCTCTTTCAAATGCCGAATCGACTGCTCAAGTGCAAATTAAACACCTTTTTATCGGAGTTCCTGCCGAGTTCACTATTTCAAAATGCAAAGAAGTGATTGTTTCATATCCAAAAAGAAAGACAATAACGGCCGAAGATGTTGACCAGTTGTTCACCAAAGGCAATGAGTTTGACAATCATTCGCAATATCAAGTCATTAATATGCAGCCGATTTATTTCACTCTTGATGACGAAAGACGCCTTATTCAGCCTGTTGGATTGAAATCATCTCGTCTGGGCGGATTGGTTTCGTATTCGCTGGCAGAAAAAAGTTTTATTGAAAGAGTTAACACTGTGATGAAAGAAGTCGGCGTAGAGTCTTGTGAATTTGTTTCAAGCATCTTAGCAGAAACTTTGTTTTTGTTCAGTGATGTCAAGAGAGACGGTTATGTTATTTTGATTGACAGCGGTCACATCACAACAAGCGTGACACTCGCAAGGGGTGATGGAATTTTGGCACATTTTAGTTTTCCGCTGGGCGGCGGTCATATTACCGGAGATTTGTCACAATACCTGTCAATTCCGTTCAACAAGGCAGAAGCGTTGAAGAGAAAGGCAGTCCTTTCACTAGATACATCAGAAGGTGATGTCTATGAAACCCACATCAATCGAGACGAAGTTTTGACTTATCCCGCTGACATTGTCAACGAAATAATAATGGAAGGCATCAACAAAATTGCAAAAGGCATTGAAAAGTGCTTAAATACATGTTCCTATGATTTTCCTCAAAGTTTGCCATATCATTTAACCGGCGGAGGGCTTGCCTCAATCAAAGGGGCAAGAGACTATTTATCAAAGGTTTTAAGAAAACCTGTTCATGTAGTCGCCCCGTCACTTCCGCAATTAAACAGACCTCATTTGTCCTCAGCACTAGGCTTACTTGATATGGTTTTAAGAAGCGAAGAAGGTCATGAAAAAAAGAAAGGCGGCTTTTTCACAAGATTGTTTGGGTAAAACTTAATGCATAATTAATAATGCATAATACAGGTCAATTTTATAATTTAACAACAATTCTGCATTTTGCATTCTGCATTTTGCATTGAAACATCGGAGTAATATATGCAAATCAACAAGAAAAACTTAACAACTTTGCCTGCGGTCATTAAAGTAGTGGGGGTCGGCGGCGGCGGCGGAAACGCTATTAACCGCATGGTCAGTGCTAATATTAAAAGTGCTGAGTTCATTGCTATCAACACCGACCTTCAAGCACTTAATCTCTCGAATGCTCATCAACGCATTCAAATCGGGGATAAGTTGACCCATGGAAAAGGCGCCGGCGGAGACCCGATGCAAGGACAAAAGTCGGCAGAAGAGAGCCGCCTTGCCATTTCTGAGGCAATTAAAGATGCGGATTTAGTGTTTGTCACTGCCGGAATGGGCGGCGGAACCGGAACAGGAGCCGCACCTATTGTTGCAAGTATTGCAAAAGAAATGGGTAAACTAACTGTGGCAGTTGTAACAAAACCTTTCTTGTTTGAAGGGCGAATTCGTGCTGACCATGCTGAAACCGGCATTGAAAATCTCAAAAAGGTTGTTGACACTATTGTTGTTATTCCGAACGAAAAGTTGATGCAAATCGCATCGGATTTACCTTTTGTTGAGGCTTTCAAATATGCTGACGATGTTCTAAGACAAGGTATTCAAGGAATATCAGACCTTATAGTAACTCCGTCAATGATTAACCTTGACTTTGCCGATGTTTGCACAACAATGCGAAACAAAGGCATGGCACATATGGGTATCGGTCACGGCAAAGGTGACAGAAGAACACTGGACGCTGTCAAGCAAGCGGTGTTGAGTCCGCTCTTGGAAACTTCAATTGAAGGAGCAACAAGCGTTATTCTCAATATCATGGGTTCAAGTGATTTGACTTTAAAAGAAATTGACCAAGCAGCAAGTCTTGTTAAAGAGGTAGTTCACCCTAATGCTCATATTATCTTTGGAGCAGATGTCAGAGACAGTCTTAATGAGGAGATAATAATCACAGTTATTGCAACAGGTTTTAGTGCTGCTCAAACTCCGTTAATTCCACTTCAACAGGAGGTCAGAAAAGAAGAATCGAAAGTTGACTTGGTTAACCCTTTAGGAAAAATGGAGCCGCCAAAGCCTAAAAATCCATTTGAGAAAGACGGAGTGAGGGATGAATTGTTCTCAAGACTTCAAGGTGCAAGCCAAAAGCAAGAACTGCATTTGTTCCAAACAAATCATCAAAGACCGGCACCAATGCAACAGCAGCATCAACCGCTTCCGCCTCAACAAGGACAAATGCCGCCTCAGCAATTTCAAAGACAATATCCCAACCAACAGGGGGCTATTCCGCCTCAGCACTCTCAACCTCGTGAACAGCATATCCCTCACACACGAATAAGAGTTGAAGAGAATGGCGAGCAAGAATATGTTCCGGAGTTTTTGAGAAGAATCCGTGGTGATAAATAAAAAAATTAATTGGGCGGTCAGTGACCGCCCGCACGATAATAATAAAGTTCGGGCGAGAAAAAGCCGCAACTGCAAATTATATTATGACTGAAATAACAAACGATGAAAAAGAAGAATTAGTTGAAGAGAAAATTCAAGTCTCTCAAAATCAAAAAAAGAAAAAGTCTTTCACATTAAAGAGGGGTTTGATTATTTTTGCTGCTTTTGCTGTGCTGTTTGTTTTTGTGTTCGGACTGGTTGTTGTGTCTTTTCCTTATGCATCAATGAATATGTATTCAAATACCGGCAATCAAAGAATGGCATTAAGTGCTGCGACAAGGTTTATCGGCAGAAATGAAGACAATTACGATGCTCAAAATCACCCTCCTTATAATTCACGATTTGCCAATGCAATGCTGCTTGCCGTTAATTATTCATCCGATTTGATGTGGCAAAATTTTGAAAATCGCGGCTTTAATGACAGAAGAACTGTGTCTCATTCAAGGCAACTCGATAGGTTTTCGACGGCATATGTGAGTTTCTTGACATCTCGTTCACTAGATATTGATATTGCAATGCTTGCAGATGTGAACATACCAAGAGAAGAGCATGTGAGGCAAATATACTTTCATGAAAGAGTGAGAGGAAAGCAGACAACAGCACGATATATTCATGGAATTAATTCAGGTTACCACATTTGGTATATGCCGGCAAGTGCTTATGCGTGGGGAAATGAAGAGTGGCTGTCGGACGAGTTCCGTTTGACGATGTATGAGGAAATTATTCAGACATTAAGAGCAGGCTTTTCAACTCCTATTGCATTGACTAACTACATTAGAGCCTTAAACTCAATAACACAAATTTTGCAAGTTGACCTATCTCGCATAGGATTCTATGAGCATATCGACATTCATGCCGACAATGGCTTTGTTCATCTTGCAAGAGATAATTTTAGAGAAATTTCAACTCCGGCAATAAATACTGCGATTGGAGGCGACCCTACACTCTTTAACACAGTCTTCTCGCCAGTTTCAAGGGGTGAGGTCATAACTCCAAACCGACTTAATAATTTCACTGTTTTATATGAGTATTTAATAAATCAAATTGAAGATTTATTTGAACTTGTCACAAGAAATTATGGCGAAGGAAATTCAAGAGAAAGATTGACAAGACTCTATAATATTCATATAGTGACAGAGTTCATAAGAACTATGTATCATGTCACGCAAGTCATGAATAACGACAGACAAAATAAATATGTCGGAAATCTTTTGCCGGGTATTCAACATGCCGCAGCAAATTGGCAAAATATTTTCATTTGGGGAAGAGTGGAGCGTTTAACTCCATCGCCGCCGGCAACGAGAGCAAATGTGTGTGCAATGTTCAGAAATCAATTTCTCTATCACTATGTGAACAATTTATAAATTACAAACTACAGATTACAAATTACAAATGTTGATAAATTTTAGTTAGAACATTTTTGTAATTTGTAATCTGTAGTTTGTAATTTTAAAAGGAATTTATATTTATGGAAAAAGTAATCAAAGACGGACTAACATTTGACGATGTTTTACTAATACCCGCAGAGTCGAAAACTTTGCCGAATGAGGCAGTTTTATCTACCAAATTGAGCGAGACAATAAAACTCAATATTCCTCTAATGAGTGCGGCTATGGACACTGTCACCGAATCATCGCTTGCAATTGCTATGGCAAGAGAGGGCGGCATCGGTATTATCCACAAAAACATGTCAATTGAAGAGCAAGCCGAGCATGTTGACAAGGTAAAGAGAAGTGAGCATGGAGTCATAACCGATCCGTTCTCTTTAACGCCCGACAAACTGGTTTCCGATGCTTTGAAACTTATGGAAAAATATCGCATTAGCGGTGTTCCTATAACTGATGAAAAAAGAAAATTAGTGGGAATTTTGACAAACAGAGATTTGCGGTTTGAAAAAGATTTCACCCAAAAAATATCCGCTGTTATGACAAAGGATAAACTCATCACTGCACCTCAAGGCACAACACTTGAGCAAGCAAAGCAAATCTTGGGAAAACACAGAATTGAAAAGTTGCCGATAGTTGACAAAAACGGTGTTTTGAAAGGATTGATAACAATCAAAGACATTGAAAAAACTCTTCAATATCCTCATTCGGCAAAGGATGTTAACGGAAGGCTTCTTGTCGGTGCTGCAATTAGCGGCGGCGGTGACATGATGGAAAGGGCGCAAGCACTAGTTGATGCAAGAGTTGATTGCCTTGTTTTAGACAGTGCCCATGGTCATCATATCGGTATTTTAGATGCGTGTGAAAACATTAAAAATAAATTTCCTCATATCACCATTGTCGGCGGAAATGTTGCAACAAAAGAGGGAGCGGACGCTCTCTTTAAAAGAGGTGTTGATGTTGTCAAAGTCGGCATAGGTCCCGGTTCAATTTGCACAACAAGGGTTGTCGCAGGGATTGGCGTTCCTCAACTAACCGCCATTATGGATGCAGCCGAGGCAGCAAACAAACACAAAAAGACTATTATCGCAGACGGCGGCATAAAATATTCAGGAGATATCCCGAAAGCGATTGCGGCAGGTGCTCATGCGGTAATGCTCGGCTCATTGCTTGCCGGAACAACCGAAAGCCCGGGAGAGATGGAATTATTCCAAGGCAGAAGGTTTAAAACCTATCGCGGAATGGGTTCACTCGGCGCTATGGCACACGGTAGCAAAGACAGATATTTCCAAGAAAGTGCAGATGCAAGAAAACTTGTGCCGGAAGGTGTTGAAGGAAGAGTGCCGTATCGCGGAACACTATCTGACATCGTTTTGCAACTAGTCGGCGGATTAAGGGCAGGGATGGGTTATTGCGGCATGCCTGATATTGAAAGTTTGAGAACAAAAGCAAAATTCATCCGCATAACAGGGGCATCACTAATTGAAAGCCATCCTCATGATATAACGATAACTAAGGAGAGTCCGAATTATTCCAAAGGATAGAGATTAGTGATTGGTGTTTAGTGGTTAGTGATATGTAATTTCTATTATCAACCACTAATCACTAATCACCAACCACCATTAAATGCTTGATTTAGATAAAGACGACAAAAACGACCTTGAACGCTACAAAAAAGCAAGGAATGTGACGATGTTCACAATCTTGATTAATGCTGTTATTATGGCGGCAAAGTTTGTTGTTGGTTTTATAAACGGTTCAATTTCAATAATATCGGATGCAATTCATTCCTTGAGCGATTTTGCAACGAGTATTGTTGTTATTGTATTTGTTAAAAAAGCATCAAAAAAAGCAGATGCTGACCACAACTACGGTCATGAGAAAATTGAGCCAATAATATCTCAACTTTTGGCAATTGTTCTTTTTGGACTGGGTATTTACATAGTATATGATGCAATAACGAGTTGGATAAATTTTGAACCTTCGTCTGCAGAAACAACCGACACAATGACTATTATCGGCATTGTTGTTATTGCTTTTTCAATAATATTGAAAGAAGTTTGTTTTTTCGCTCAAAACCGTGTCGGAAAAAAGATTAACTCGCCTGCGTTAATTGCGGATGCATGGCATTCAAGAAGCGATTCTCTCTCATCAATTGCAGTTTTGGCGGGGCTTCTTGTCGTTTATTTTGTTCCTAGTGCGTTTTTTGTTGAATATATCGCAACACTTATCGTGTCAGGATTTATCTTCAAAGTTGCAATTCAAATCTACTTCACTGCAATAAAACAACTTATTGACAAGGCTGCAAACAAAGAGGTCATTGAAGATATACAAAATGCAGTTGTAAGTATTGAGGGCGTAATGGCTATTGACAGTTTAAAAACTCGTCAACATGCCGGCAAAGTTTTTGTTGACATTGAAATAGCCTTAGACGGAACATTGACGCTTGAAAAATCTCACTCAATCGCCGAGCAAGTTCATGATGCAGTCGAGGCGCTAAATCACAACATAAAACATTGCACAGTCCATGTTAATCCGTTTGTGGAAGTTGAAACAATTGAACTAAATGAAAAAACAGAGGACGATGTCGACAATTTAAACAAAAATAATGAATAACAAAAACAAAAAAAAGAAAATTACTGTTTTAGGGTGCGGGCGATGGGGCTCATTTTTGGCATGGTATTCAAACAGAATCGGACATAGCGTTGTCTCTTGGGGAAGAGAGGACGGAATTTTTGATGAACTTAAAAAAACAAGAAAGAATGAATATGTCAAATTTGATGATAATATTGAGATAACGAGTGATTTGAAAAATGCCCTAAATCATGGTGAAATTATTATTATCAGCATATGCGCTCAGTCACTAAGAGACCTTTTGCAGCATGTCAAAAAATTTGACATAAAAGACAAAAAATTTGTTCTTTGCATGAAGGGAATTGAGGAAGAAACATGCCTTAGGCTCAGTGAAGTTTGTATTGAAGCAGGAATTGAAAAAGATAATATTGCTGTGTGGGTGGGACCCGGTCATATTCAAGATTTCACAAAAAATATCCCCAATGCAATGGTAATCGACAGTCACAATTTCGCCTTAACAGAAGAGTTGGTTGATATTTTCAAAAGCGATTTAATAAGGTTTTACTACGGCACCGACATGATTGGAACCGAAGTCGGAGCGGCAACAAAAAACATTTTCGGAATAATAGCGGGAGCGCTTGACGGCATGGGATATTCTACTTTGAAAGGACCATTAATGGCAAGAGGAGCAAGGGAAATAGCAAGGCTTATTAAAGCGCTCGGCGGAAACGAATTGTCTGCTTATGGACTATGTCATTTGGGCGATTATGAAACGACACTTTTTTCAAAATATTCAAACAACCGTGCGTGGGGTGAAGCGAAAGTCAAGGGCGAAAAATTCACAAAATTGGCAGAGGGAGTCGCAACGGCTAGAGCAGTTGCGAAAATAGCAAAAAAACTAGACATAGAAATGCCGCTCACCGACACCGTTAATATAATGGTTAAAGATGACTATAGACCCTATGATGTCCTATCAATGCTCTTTGAAAGAGAAATAACAACCGAGTTTTGTTCATAAAAAATCTGTAAAAACTGAATTCCAAGAAACATGACAAATGACAACAAAACAAGCCAAAAAATTATTTTTGGCTTGTTTTTTATTATGTTATACTACACTTGTTATGGAAGTCTTCGTGGAAGTTGTCATCATTGATAATTTGTTTTTGACATTTTTGTGCGGACTTTTATCCTACAGGTTTTTGAGTTTAAAGCCCAATTACAAAAGATTAATTTTTGCAAGTGTTTTTGGGACTGTTGTCGCAGTATTTTATCCTTTCATGGGCGGAATACTCTTGACAAATTTAGTTAGAGTTGCTCTTGCCCTCACACTTTCTTTTATACTTTTTTATAAAAAATGCAACTATTTCAAAGGAATAGCGACATTTTTGATTGTCACTTTTTTCTTTGGAGGAGTGCTGTTTTTCATCTCGATGATAGTGCATGGCGATGTTGTGAGTGCGTTAACTATCACGCCGACCAATGTTCCGATAGGTCTTATTATCGCAGGAGGTCTGATTGCATACTACCTGCTAAAACGCCTTATAACTAATCGAAAAAGATTGCAAGTTATTGAGTCTCAACTCATCAAAATTGAGTTGGAAATTTTCGGCAAAGTAATCGAAGGTGAAGGCTTTTTGGATACCGGCAACACACTCCATGACAGCGTTTCATCGCTCCCTGTTGTTATTTTGACCTCAAAAACAATAACAAAGGCACTAGATGACGAAAAACTAATGCTATTTACCCTCGGAAAGGGCGAAAAAATAGATGGGGCGCATTATGAGGAATATTCGACATTAGGCAACAAAAAAAACAAAATTTTAATTTTAAAACCGCAAAAAATGAAGTTCTTTTTTGGACAAACTGAGCATAAAATAGTGGATGTAGCGCTTGGTTTGCCGCAAAAAATTTCATCAAATTTCACTAAGTTCGACTTCATTCTGCCCCCTCAAATATTACAATAAAAATGCAGGACGCCGAAGGCGGCATCACTACAAGAGAGTTATTTTTACTTGCATTAATTGTAGGGGACGCCGCCCTCGGCGTCTCGAAAAATTAACAAATTCCCAAAAAGGAAACATCTAACATGCTAAAAGCCTTAAAAAACTTCTTCAAAAAAATATTCAGCAAACATGATAACGCTTTGCTCTATATTTCAGGCAGTGAACAATTGCCAATTCCTCTTGCTCCTCATGAAGAGCAAGAAATTTTAAAACTGCTCGGAGAAGGGGACGAGAGTGTTAAGTCGACCCTTATTGAGAGAAATATTCGTCTTGTTGTCTATATCGCAAGAAAATTTGACAACACAGGCGTTGATATTGAAGACCTCATTTCAGTCGGTACAATCGGTCTTATTAAGGCGGTCAACTCTTTTGATGTCCACAAAAATATCAAATTGGCAACCTATGCTTCTCGCTGCATTGAAAACGAAATCTTAATGCACTTAAGACGGATTGTCCGCATCAAAAGTGAGGTTTCGCTTGATGAGCCGTTAAATGTTGATTGGGAAGGCAACGAACTTCTAATGAGCGATATTTTGGGGACAGAGCCTGACCTTGTCAGTAAAGACATTGAAAATTCAGTTGAAAAACAACTTCTTTGGAATGCATTGGCAAAACTGTCAAAGAGAGAAAAGCAAATAATGCATATGCGCTTTGGTCTTGACAACTCAAACGAAAAAACCCAAAAAGAAGTGGCAGACATCTTTGGCATATCCCAATCCTACATATCACGCCTTGAGAAAAAAATTATCTTCCGCCTTCGCAAAGAAATTGCAAAAACACTTTAATAAGAAACAGGACAGGGGTAGTTGTTAAAATAAAAACTACTCCTCATTTCGCAAAAATTATAAAATTGATATGAAAAAATGCTTGCTATAGAAGAAAATGTATGATAAGATATATACATGAGAGAAAAAAGAAAAGAAAATTTACAAAAAATGTTAATGGGGGGGGGGGCATTATTGTTTATTTAATAATCTAAAAGGTTATACTTTTCAAATGAAATTATTTTGTTAAATTTTAAGGTGCAGTTTTTTACTGTGCCTTTTTTCGTCTACAGACGACAAAGGAGAAAAAAATGAAAAAAACAAAACTACTAACAATTATCTTAGTGTTAATAATAGCACTTTCGGTATTCTCATTCACTGCTTGTGATGACAATGGAGCAGGAAATGGAACACCGCCGCCGACAAATGGGACACCGGTCGCACTCACTGTGCCGACAGGTTTGCTAGTTGAAGGTAACACACTTTCATGGGTTGCTGTTTCAAATGCATCGTCTTATGAAGTGAGAGTTGGAACTGTTGGAACTATCACTCCAGTCACGGCAGGGACTTCTATTGAACTAACATTAACAATTGGAGCAACATACCGTCTCTATGTTCGTGCAATAGGCGACGGAACTAATTTTACAAACTCTAATTGGTCTGCTCCTTTTATTCATTCAATTCCTGAACAAGGTATTGATATGACTTTGATGGAAGCACTATTTCAAAATCCTATTCCAAATCCATTTGAGTTTTTTCCTCAAACAATGCTCCCAACTCACAATATTGTTAATTCAACCCCAATATTCAACAATTGGACAAACATCTCTGCAATTGGTTCAGGACATGCTTCTCAGTGGAATATGATACTTGAAAATATTGCCGAGATGCAGATATTATTTTCAGCACTTGGAGTTGTCAACACTTTAGCACAAGTTATAGAGGTTGCAGTTGATACTTTTGCAACACCAGATGAAAGTGGATTTATTGATTTTAGCGGAGAACATACCATTGCATTAATTACATATTCATATAGAGTTCAACTTCTAGGAAATATAGCACATCTTACAATAAATTTTGGTCCTAGTCAAATACATATGTCTTTGAATGTGGCAACTGGTGTTAGAGAAGGAAGGGCACAACTGACGGACACAAATGCATTTAGATTTATTTCATCAGCAGATAGTATTGAATTAGGTTTTAGATATTTGGGACTAAGGCGTTCTTATTTGACAATTGAAAGAGTGAATGAAAACTTAATAACTGGAAGTTTAGTTGAGTTTACTGGGCTAGACATATTAGCACATATTAGAAGTGCATCTGATTTTTTCATTACTCCTTCTTACACAACTGTTGTAGGAAATAGAGCAGATTCAATGCTTTTGTTTAGTGGTTCAAATGTAGAAGTTTATCTAAACTCAACAGGACGACTTCTTGGTTGGGCTATAAGAGAAGCCAGTGCTATTCCGCTTGTTCCTGCTTTTCACACCGTTTGGTTAAATTTAAGCGATATTACTGGACTTAGTAGCATAATTCATCTTTCTGCAACTGATAATTTTAGAGTTAATAATCGAACAACTGATTTTGCTCCAAGGACAGTCGGCGGGATTTTACCGCCTAACCCATCAAGAAGATTTGACATCGAGTTCAGAGTTCAATATTTCTCTGTCAATGATGGAGGAAATGTCACAAGAGTTGGAGTTCAAATCCCTCAAATGTTTATTCAGATAGGGCATATTTCAACCTTTACTGTTGATGTTATTAATCAAAATTCTAACTTAAATATTTCAATTGGATTAGCACAAGTCCATTTAAATAGAATTTTAGATGACTATGATAACTTTGTCAGAGAGAGTGGATTCACTGGAATTGAAAAGTCTGTGACGGATATACTTATCTGGATAGGCGAAAGAATTTAGTAAAAAAACAAAATAGAAACAACACAAAAAGTTTGTCACGATTCGTCAAGTTGTGACAAACTTTTTTATTATTTTCTGTCGTGTGTGATGTAGAATATATATATTGTGATATGTTCATATGAGATGTATCAAGGCAAAAGCCATTAGTGGCACAAACAAAAGCGGAGGATAAAAAGTGGCACGCACGATTGTTGTGACAAGCGGGAAGGGCGGAGTTGGAAAAACAACTCTCACTGCAAATTTAGGGCGGAGTTTGACAAAACTCGGTCAAAGAGTGGTTTTGTTAGATGTTGATTTGGGGCTTAACAACCTTGATGTTATCATGGACATTGAAAAGAAAATTGTCTATGATATAGTTGATGTTATTGAAAACAGATGCCGCCCAAGGCAGGCTTTGATTGAGGATAAATTGACAAAAGGTCTCTTTGTTTTGCCGTCTTCACATTCATATGATTCATCTCAAATAAACTCTCAAAACATCAAAGCGGTCATAAACGCACTATCCGCCATGTTCGACTACTGCATAGTTGATTGTCCCGCAGGCATAGAAAAAGGCTTTCACAGGGCGGTTGCAGCCGTTTCCGAGGCGATAGTTGTGACAACTCCTCATGTCAGTGCAATTCGGGACGCAGAAAAAGTTATTCGCCTACTCAAAACTTATCAAATGAAAAGCATTCATGCAATTGTCAATCGAGCAAGGGGCGACATGATTCTCAATTCAGAAATGGTGTCATCAAGCGATGTTTCAAAATTTTTGAAAGTTCCGCTTTTGGGACAAGTTCCTGAAGATGATGCAATAAATCTGCTTAGTAATCTAGGTCTAACAATTAACTCAAGAGCAGACGGTTATGAAGCAATCGACATATTAGCAAGAAACCTTCACTTTGGAACAGACATATCGTTTGATGTGACAAAAAAATACAAAGGCTTTTTCGGAGGAATAAAAAGGGGATTAAGGAAGAGGGTATAGGTTGTATGGATGGCAGTTTCACGGCTATTATTGCCCGCCAAAAAAATTAAAAAACAGTATAAGTAGGCATTGTTCAGCAAGTGTGGATGGCAAGAAGAAAGAAAAATATTGGTTCTCACTGGATTGCTTCGCCCACAATCTAAGCAAAAATATTTACTAAGATAGGGCTCGCAAAGACGAGAAACGAGCGGTTTTCGTCTTTGCGAGCCGTAAGACAAGCAATTATTAAGTGTTTGTGTTACGGCGAAGCAATCCAGTGAGAACCACGATTTGTAACTGACACACAGTTTGAATAATGCCAAAAGTGTAGGGGTGAGCATTGCGAACCCGAAAAATTCAACTAAATGCAGAGGGGCAATCTGCTGCCTGTTGTTGAGTTCTGAGATAAATAGCGGGAGGCAGATTGCCGCCCCCCTATTATTTCAACAACGCACCTAACTTTACTGCTTTCTGCTGACTTCTTAGGTGTGTCTGTTAATAATAAGCCCCTTTACACATTTTGTCCGTATGCAAAACCATGAAAACACAAGCCCAGCAAATTTCAGAGCGATTGAAAAACATCATTCAAATTGACGGAGTCTCCTCAATCGAAAACTTACTAATTGTGTTGAAAAGTGATTTGGCACAACTTTTTTCGTCATATATGTATGTCCAGCCTCAAAACATAGCAGTATCCGCCAAACAAGACGAAGACGGAAATTTTATCTTTACCACCCAAATCAAAACCAGCCACATCCTCGACTTTGGCGTGATGATTTGAAACTATTAAAGAATGTAAGGCAAGGTACGGGCAGCAGTATGCCGCCCATTTTTTTGTGTCAAGAGACATACATGATTGTTATGCTTCCCGCTGACTTCATTTGGAATATCTTTCATTCAATAAGCCCCCTGCATTTTTATGATATTGTTTTTAAAATGGATATAAAATAATTTGTAGGGGCGGCATTCTGCCGCCCGCACCTTTTGCGTCAAACACACCCGTTTTGTTAAATCTT
>Ga0131853_10002986_pt1 | contig 30351 bp, 17 predicted proteins | sample TergutLab28metaG_FD_92764 | JGI IMG/M metagenome (GOLD analysis project Ga0131853, IMG submission 92764) | Labiotermes labralis P1 segment gut microbial communities from Petit-Saut dam, French Guiana - Lab288 P1 (version 2) (version 2) | ecosystem: Host-associated > Arthropoda: Insects >... | reverse complement strand
GGGAGCCGTATCGTCCTTGCTAAAGTTACACTATAAAAAGTCACATTAATTTCGCTGTACCAGTTGGGTATTGTGGCAGCATGCCGTGTTGTGTAATGTTATGTTGCGAAGAGTGCCCTGCTAGCACTTTTTATAGTGTAACTTTAGCAAGGACGATACGTCTCCCTGATGATGGTCCTAGGACCGAAACATGTCGGAGCGTTTTTAATGTTTTAATGTGTAAATTTTATAAACTTTATATAAGTGCAGTAGTTGGTATAATAATTAAGTAACTCAACAACGTACACGGTGTAACAACGAAAATAATGTGAAACAAGTGGTTCATATAGTAACCACTTTGCTTTAAAAGCTTGACACGAGGACACGAAAATGATAAGTAGCCCTGGACGTGACATTTCTTTATGCCTGTAACGTGATTTATGACGCTACCTGAATATTGTCTTTTGTTTCTCTAGAAGATGAAGGGAGAAAAAAAAAGTTTCCTTATTTTCTTTCATACTCATGAAAAATGGCGAATGGGCTAATTTATCGCGACACATGTTTAGTTCCCGGCGTGATTTCATAATTTTACTGTCACGTTTTCTGAGCGCTGATATGTGCTGTCTAGCATTCTTGGAGAGCATTATCCATCGAGATTTGTTTTTATCATTGGCAGTTCTGTTCTTTAGTGAGCACAATTTAGAAATTTTAAGATAATATTGTGCATTTGCGTGCAGTTTGAACACACAGCATTCACATTTTCGATTATGCAGTTATGGTTAATTGCATATGTATTTTAGGTTGAAGTTCGTAAAAGTAAATTTTCACAGCAGACTTAGTGGCTGAATTGAGGACTGATGGTTGAAGTCAAGTGTAATCTGAAATTAACAAGATTCTTGGTGAAATTCGAGGTCTTACACTACAATAACAACGGACATTACAGTCTTCTGCGTTGCTAATGCCCTTGTTTGTATGTAGGTGTATCGGTATGTGATTGTGTTTAGAGACGCTTCGGCACATACGACTGTTTGTGCCTTCGTACATTTCAGATGCGAAATCATAATCCGATACTAGGTGAAATTTGCATGACAGTATTATACAGTAAAAATGAAAGAAAGAATTTAAATAAGTGACATGTAAAAAAGATTTAGAAATGACGAGGAACTTATTTTGGACGCACGTGCCCTTATCTCATCTGTACACACGTAAAAAATGGCGTTACATTTGTATAGGAGTTTTTAGCGGAAACCCTATACTGACAGTAATGACGGCTATTAACTAGCATGGTTGTAAATCTACCATAATCTTGTAAGTACGTATTGATCTTCATAGAAAATGTTTTAATTTTTCAGGGAAACTAAGAGGCACAGTACCTTACATAAGATGTTTAAAAATTTTTGTTCTATCATATTTTGACAATCTAAACAGATGCTCGATTAAAAAAAACTGTCTACCCCTCTGGTAATATAAACCAAGTTCCACTGTTTATAACGTCGAAAACCTCCAATGCGCATTGGAAAATTTATTCTGAAGGGATTTTTCCGCTTTACCACCATTCTCCACACTCATAAAATCTGTGTTGCCTCGTATGTTTCTCTTTGTTCTTGATGACCGCTTTCTGAGAGACTCCCTCCCCCCCCCCCGTTTAGGTTAAATATTCAACACGTTGAAGTACCTACCTGTACCACGTGGTCTGTATTCATAACGTAAGTACCTACCTGTACCACGTGGTCTGTATTCAACACGTTGAAGTACCTACCTATACCACGTGGTCTTATTCATCACGTTGAAGTACCTACCTGTACCACGTGGTCTGTATTCAACACGTTGAAGTACCTACCTGTACCACGTGGTCCATATTCAACACGTTAAAGTATCTACCTGTACAGCGTGCTCTGTATTCAACACGCTGAGGTATCTACCTGTACCACGTGGTCTGTATTCAACACGTTGAAGTATCTACCTGTACCACGTGGTGTATATTCAGCACGCTGAAGTATCTACTTGTACCATATGATCTACATTCTTAATGAATTCACAAGTTTTGATATTTTTATAGGCCACGAAAGCCCTTAGGGTGAGTAGAGAGGTATAGCTCTACTCTTTCTAGGACCTCGGCACTAGATGGGGGTGGGGGGTTATCCCCACGCCCCGGCCAACTCTACCTCCGGGAAAGACCCCGTACCCATTTTACAGGAGGATGGGTGGGCCGCAGGGCCGGTCTGGACGGGCGGAAAATCTCGTCCCCACCGGGATTCGATCCCGGACCGTCCAGCCCGTAGCTCAGTCGCTATACCGACTGAGCTACCCGGCCCGCCCACAGAATATTTTAATACAGCATATGGCCTCAACGATAACATACCGTCTTTCATTGAAAGCAATAGCAGTACAATCCAAAGATTGTCCACTTGGAGTTAATACTACCATTGAGCTCAAAAATGTATCACCTACATCCGACAATAACGGTGTTTACCGGGACAGGTTTTGACTATGAATTGTGCCGGTATTGTCGGATGTTTTTGTATTTGTTTGGCTCAATCGTAGTAATAACTCTAAATGGCAATTTTTGAGTTGTGCCAATGTTGCATTCAGTGGGCGAAGTTTTTCACTGTTCTCATGCACCATACTAGCAAGAAAAATGAAGTGCTGACAGAGACCCGTGGGTTCTTAACGTCAATGACAGGTTTATCTGAGTGGAACTTCAGAGCAATTTCAATACGGAAGAATAACTGCTCTTGCCGAATATCGGCACCGGAGATGAGGTCCTTAAGACGGGCGTTTTACTCGCAAATGTTAGAGCGAGCTTGATATGGTATAGACACGTGTTCATGAGCTCCAAAAAATGGTTTTAATATCTCCACTGGCATATTCGTCTAATAATTTTAGTGCGGTAATGGGAAGTAGAGGCAGCAGAGTCAGTTGGCGCCTGTTCTAGAATAAGAGGCTTATACGTAATTCTGTGAAGTGTAGAATTGTTAGTCTTGTCGCATGCTGCTATGCTGTAATGTTCTTAATGAAAAGGTATGCTTTACGTATTGCAATTATATTACCGGCACCCGTCTTTTGGCTGCAGAAAATGACAAACGTTCCCATCCCAGAACAAAGGAGGTCTCTGGCCACACGCTGGGCTCTTTCCCCACTCCATTTAACCTTTTGTATCTCATACCATTAGTGGAAGCAGTTCACAATCTGAAATTGAATTTTAGATTAACCCCCTGTGGCCATCTATAAAGAACTAAACAAGGCTTTTGCTGTTCTAATATTCAGAGCATAAAACGGAACTGAATGTTCGTAGTGTTGGTGTAGTGATGGTGGCGTTGGTGATAGGGATTTGGTCAGAGCCTGTGTTCGCGTAACAACAAGGCTAAAACTTGTCGTGTAAATTTGGCTGCGGCATGTAGGTACTGCATGCTTGGATAAACATTTCTAGTGTCCTGTTTTTCAGCCATAAGCTTGCAGTTGGAATGGTTATACACTACATAACTAGATAACACAGCTACGCCGAGCCTGCGTGTAACTGATCATGACACTGGCCATGTTGGTGATGCTGTGACTTGAAATATCTGTTATAACAGCTGAATGTTTAAAGTATTTTTGAAGCACTGAATTCATATAAATAGCATTTAAAACGTACCCACTGGAAGTAGTCCTGTTCTGAATCTGCATTACGATTTCATACCGATTGATGGTATATAGAACAATAACTTCTGTGTATTGTAAACAAATCTTCCGGTACCAATGAATATACTCTATGCGAACAGTGACGAGTTTTTAATATTAGAGCATGTGGTGGGGCCTACATATAGCAAGTATTGTGCATTGAAGTGTTACAATTAAGAGCTAGGTTATTAAGACTAAATTTAAGAAGGGTGTATTGAATTTATGAACTAACTAATATATAAATTTAGACGAAACCGAAAATACATTGAAGACATGTAATTCAAGTTTATGAAGCAGCATATTACTATATTAGTAAGGACGTCCACATGCTACGGCGGTTTTCGTATGGAAAGGACCGTAGAGGCAAATATTCATCTGATTCGTTGTCTGTTCAGAGTACCATGACACAAAGGGATGCTGTATCGACATACTGTAAATTTCAACTTCACATTAGAATACGCCATCACGCTGGGTGCGCACTGCAGAAGAGACTGGATTGAAATGGTGCTTTCTGATTCTGGCCGATGCTGTTGTCCGTCAGTAGGAGAAAATAAGAACAGAATGGAAAACAAAACAAACGCAAGAATCTCCGTTACTCCCAAGCAGGAAATGCACTAGAGAAAACGAAGTAAGGGTTATATTACACCATATGGAGGACAAGATCACACTATAAATGTAGCTGATAAATTACTTCAAATTCTGTTAAAGCTCATATATTTTGCAAGGACGGTAATAAATTAAAAACTACAGCAAAGAAGTTAAAGAGCCAGTAAATTCGGTGAATGCTTGGTGGCCCTCAGTTCCAAAGTATTTCGTATTCCCATCTGCGGTCCTAAACCCCGAAGATTTAGCTGTAGTCAAAAACCCGTGGAGTTTTGTCTCCCGTGTTATGGAAGCGATATAGATGGAGAGTGTGTGTGAGAGCAGCAGGCGGAGGAGAATATTTTTGTTTACTAGTTTTTGTTTGGGGGTTGGACGTGTTGTTCATGAAACACTATTAAAAGTAATCGAGTTATTGATGATGTGATGAACTGTGTATGTAGGATGCTTAGGGGAGATGAGAAGCTTCTAAAATATACGTCGGAATTCTTCAGAGAGAAGATACCACTTAGTACAGCTCAACGTAGCTGGGAGGGCAACAGTAAAATTGACGTTGAACCGAGAAGCATAATGTCAAATGATTTTAGGTTGTAAGGTTTAGGGACTTGTGAACGCCACAGAGAAGCTTATTTAGTTGCTTGCTTACTTACTTACTTACGTACTCCATGGAGCAGAGTACCTCTTGAGAAGCTAACAGGCCTTCAGTTAGTCAAGAAATTTCCCGCATTTTATGAAACCAGAAGGTTCATTACCACAGTCACAAGTTCCCGCCAACTGTCTCTACTCTTAGCCAGCTCGATCAAGTCCACACCCCCCATAATCCCACATCCCACTTCGTGAAGATCCGTCTTAATATTATCCTCCCATCTACGCCTGGGTCTCCCAAGTGGTCTCTTCCCCCAGTTTTCCCCACCAAGACCCTGTATACGCCTATCCTCTCCCCCATACGCGCTACATGCCTTGCTCATCTCATTCTTCTCGACTTTCTAACCCGAACAATATTGGGTGAGGAGAACAGCCACAGCGGACCTCTGGGTTTAATACGTAACAAGCAGGACACGTTACGTCGCCGTGTCGTGGTGCACGTGTTGTGTTCTACGTCTCTCATCTGTTGCAGCAAGTGTCGCAGTGCCACTGGCACAAGGCCGTTCCCCGCGTACTTCGGTTATCACTTGTCTGTTGTTGTTCCACCCATGTTTCATTTAATGTTACTCGTCTGCCGTCGACGCTGTATAGTCGAGATAATAAAAGCGTCGCTAAATAAGCCACAGAAATAAAAAGCAAATGCCACTGTAGTGAAGAATGGTCTGAAACAGCACAAGCATACCAGTACGTGGGACAGCGTGAGAGACACTGTCTGCCTCTCTTTCCATACGTGAGTTTGATCACCAAAATGCTTAACTTATCTAATTGCAACCACAAGTTTTATTCGAGGTGTAAGGTAAAGTTGTCGACTTATGTGCTGAACTTTGTATCATTTCGATTAAATATGACTGAAATATGCCTTCCCGGTGACCGTGTGGTCTAAGGCGTATGTCATGGGGCCTCTCAATTGCTGAGGTTCGGGTTTCGAATCCCGCTGAGTGCATGGATGCCTGTTGCTTGTGTTTGCTGTGTGTTGTGTAGGTAGCGGCCTCTGCGACGAGCTGATCATTCGTTCAGAGGAGGCCCGAGCTGGACTTTTGCGCCACAGAATATATAGCTGTTAACTGAACTTCACACTATTACCTGACATGAAGTCACAAAAGGGGAGTAGAGGTATGGCTCTAACCATTATTTAACCTCGGCGCTAGATGTGGGTGGGCAGTTAACGTCACGCCCCGGCCGCTTTACCCCCGAGAATAACCCGGTGCCCGTTGTAGAGGAGGCTGGGTGGACACCAGAGCGTGTCTGGACGGATACGGAAAATCTCGCCCCCTACCGGGATTCGATCCCCAAACCGTACAGCTCGTAGCGAGCTATCCCGGCCCATATTATATATATATATATATATGTGTGTGTGTGTGTGTGTGTTTGTGTGATTGACGAACGGGAGCTGACCGACTTTATTTAAAACAATAGGTCGCACAGAAAGTTTCATCACAAACTGTATATATACTGTGTATATATATATTACCCAGCTACATCCAGTTTACATCACGCACCTTTCAAAGTGAATTGTACGTAGGAAGATACTTGGTATTATGGGAGGTAATGAAATCTGTTAACAATAGACGTCTTCCTACTTGTCGCAACTCTTATACCTATCTCTGTCATGAGAGCGTGTAGCGCAAGGCGTAGGCGATGAAAACAATTTACAGAAATATTTTAATCTGCGACATACAGAGGAACTTAACATGCGTTATGAAGGTCGGCTTTTTTTTTTTTCAACTAATACGCGTTTCATTACATCGCTACGTTGGTTGTTATATGCACCCCAGTACTTCTTTTACAGGTGTAATTCTGCGTAAATTTAATTTTCGCTATACGTGGTCGTTTGTTTAGTCTGTATTAGTGCCCTTTGCACTTCCAACTTTATAGATCCGTGTGACGTTTTCTCATTAGTTCAGTTTATTAAACTAAAATTCGTACTTAAACAAATGGCATGTCTGCTGGCTTCCGCATTTTAAAATACAAGTCTATCTGTTATTGGAACAGAATTATCATGTACGGTTTTACATATTGACAACGTAACCTTTCGTAAGGTAAAATGAGGTTCTAATGGTAGGGGTAATGAACCTTCGGGTTCCATGAAATGCGGGGAATTTCTTGACTAGCTGCAAACCAGTTAGCTTCTCAAGAAGGACTCTGCACCATGGAGTAAGTAAGTAATGGTAGGGGTACTGTATATGTTTGAAGAAAACAAAGAAGGCCACTGAAGGAAAGCAACGAGAATTTATTCTGGGAGCCATTTGATCTTTGTTTTGAAAGCTAAATCCACATTAAAATTCCAAAGTTTTTCCTGCTATGTATCTTGCATGTCTGTGCCATTGTTATTTTGCTTTCATTTATTAAGGAACTCAACGGCAGGACGATATTTTTATCTTTCATTCCTGTGTCATAAGCTTAGCAGGGCAACCCTCTTCTTTAGTACCAGCCCCCTTCACATTCCCTCGCTAATATATACCTCGTTTTTAACCATGCTGTGTTAGCGGGTTTTAATATGAATTGGGTGCAGGATCAGACAACCTTAGGAGCTGACACTCCTCTAACCCCACTCCCTCAGTACGACCTTCGTATTAATGTGCATACACAAGATTCTTAATTTTGATCATGCGTCCCATATTCTATGCAGTCAGTGGGATCAATTTATGCATGGAGTTTTGAGATAATTTCAGAATTTCACAATAAAACGAAAAAGCGATCCTTCAACGTACGAAATATTCATGGTTGTAGGAGGACAAGCTACATGTTTCGGCTACTAAGCACAGCCATCGCTATGCTATTCATAACAGAAAGTAGAATGGCAATAATTACAAATGTAATTTGTAGTGGGAGGTCTAAATTTGCAGTATTTAGTTGTAATGAAATATAATGTAAAAGGATGTAGCAGTTAAGATAGATAAAATATATGTACTATATATATATATATAATTTGTGTAAAGTTGGTTACAGCCCGTGTTTCACCAATAGGTATATCACGGGATATTTACAGAGGTTGAGCACAGATTAAATCTAATGTATCATATATACAATATATTGCTTATGTAGAACATATAGGCAGCATGGCGTAACCGAACATCGTCTATATTAGAAGTATGTGATTCATGTGATTAAGTTGGTAAGGGGTGTGTGACGGTGTTATTAGAGACAGTATGTTGTTTAGAATCACGTCTATATTGGCTGATAAGTAGTGGTATCTGCAAAAAGGAGGTGAAATGTGAATGGAGAGGGCTAAAGTAGAAGTGAAATAACATTGAATAAAACATGACAACGGTGGTAATTTTTCTAGAATATGAAGTGATATAAATTTGAATAATACACTTCCTGCGAACTCTTAATTTCGTAACTGATATACTTTTAACATAGACGACACAGCGACGCCTTACTGCATATGCTTTCCACATAAGCGCTATGTATTTTATGTAGATTTTATCTTATTATTACTGCAATATTATTTACATAATATTTCATTAGAACTATTAATTGTAAAGTTCTAGGTCTCAAACTATAAATTGGAGTTACAGATATTCCCTTTGTACCTTCTTTCACGCGCAGCATGATGATGGCTATCCCTAGCAGCCGAAACATGTAGCCGTCTTTTGCAGGCTGCCGCCGCGGTGTAAATGAAACCTGCGCTCTTCTGGGATTTTATGCAGCGCAGATCGATAAGATTAGCAGTAACGACCTACCAATGTAAGTTGCGTAAAACCCCAGAAGAACGAAGATTTTATCCAAGCTTATACGTTGTTTTGGGCAGACCATTTTTTTTTGGGGGGGGGGGGGTTATTGTGAGTTTAGAACAACACAGCCATCAATCGACTTAAAATGATTCTGCAACTTGTATTATTTTGCCTCGTAGGCGTGTTGTATAATATATATTACAGGATACAGCGTCGTCACTGTTCGTTTGTCGACGTTTCTTCCGTTACTGTACGAGATCGCAAACACAGACAGTGTGACATGCAATGTGCTGTGTTTTGTCTTGCGAATTGACGCACAAGAGCGTAGAAAATTGAGTCGTGACGTTCTTCATAAGCTACTCGTGAATAATCGTAATTTAGTAAAGAAAGACAGTGTACGTGTAATGTAACATTGAGGTGCGTGCGTGCAACCATTGTAGCAGTGGAGAGGCTGTAAGTATTACTAATTGCGAATTTGTGTTTGTAGCCTTAGATATCCTGCGTGGAATGAGCATGATCTATATTGTCATATGTGGCCTGTCCGGGTCTGCAATATTTTTCCACATTAAGTCATAAAGGGAAAGATTTTCCAAGAAAAAAAATATAAAACAAAATGTGCGTTTTTTAAATTTTCTTTACAGTTTTTTAAGTTCATGGTTCCGTGCATCGTAATTCAATGTTAATAAAAATCCAACTAGATGCAACTCTATGCAGATATTTGTTTACAGCAAAGTCACTCTACATGTTTCGGGTGTCACAGCAACCATCATCAGGAGTACTGAAAACTGTAACTGCAGCCTCCGGTACAGGTCATAATATCGGTACAGCTACTTCGCTCCAACGTGGCCTGATCGGGCCCGAAACATGTAGAGTGACTTTGCAGTAAATAAATATCTGCATACTGTTGCATCTAGTTGGATTTTTATTAACATTTCTCTACAGCGTTTTTCTGAAACTCTTTCATTGTAAAAACAATTGACTGACACACGATCAAAAACGTATATTGCTTTTCATATAAAGTACCCATTATTTTCGTCAGATTTTAATGAAACTCGAATTTTCTCGACAGATTTTTCGAAAATGCATCAAATTTAATGAAAATCCGTCCATTGGAGGCCGAGTTGTTCCGTGCAGACGGACATAAGGACAGACATGGCGTAGCTAGTGGTCGCTTTTCGCAGTTTTGCGAACGCAGCTGAAAAGTAGTTGAAGCCGTTAGCCGCTTAGGCAAAATGGCACAAAAATTCCTTCATTTGCAATGTTCTGTCGCCCTCGGAAATGTGTAACTGACACACTTAAAAGTGATTCTAATGATCCCACAGTATTTGTACGACATGTGTATGATTTCTTTCGTGTTGTATGCATTACTCTATGCTTACGGTCTAGCGTTCCTCACTTTGAGTGTATCGGATTGTTTTAATTAGTGGCTTTCAGTTTTTAATACAGTTGTATACATTGCACATCAAAGCAGACGTGGAATGCAATTGGAAACATTTCCTGTTTAATGTGGTAGGGATATTATACGAGTAATTTCCTGCAGTTAAAGGAAGGTCTTTCAAAAAAAAGAGGCAGTACTCTCCGTTTCCTGCTGACAGTAGTTCATTGTTTTGATCCAGTCGACCGTCACAAGTCGTAGTAGCTACTGTACAGTTACTTAATGCTAATTGGTGTAATTGACAAACTGGAGATTTCGTTCACTATGTTTTTAAGAGTAGATAGTAATACTGATAAGGCAATTAAACACTTTACTATCCAACTAATGCACAATATATAATATGCAGATTAAATTAAAATTATAAAATATTTAAAAGTGCTCTAACATGTTTCGGATCACAGAGGATCCATCATCAGGGAGCCTTGTAAAGTGCTTGGCTAAAAATTAACAAGAATGATTATATCGTGTCCGTTGACATGGAAAAGGTCGGCGATATGGCAGCATATTCTGACCCATTGTGCATGTGTGTAGTTCACTGTACATGCCTTCCTATACAGTGAACTACACACATGCACAACGGGTCAGAATATGCTGCCACAACACCGACCTTGTCCATGTCAACGGACACGATAGAATCATTCTAGTAATTTTTGCCAAGCACTGTGCAAGGCTCCCTGATGATGGATCTTCTGTGATCCGAAACATGTTGGAGCACTATTAAATATTTTATAATTTTAATTGTATCTACGTATTAAATACTGTGCATTAGTTGGATAGTAAAGTGCTGAATTATCATTGATGCACGGTGCAAACATGAAGATTACTGATAAGGCTAATTGAATGAATGATCAAATTTAAATTAATAGGTAAATAAATAAATAAATATTTCCCTTTCTTCTTGGAACACAGTCCTTCTTGAGAAGCTAACCGGTTCTTAGCTGGTCAAGAAATTCTCTGCATTTTATGGAAGCCGAAGTTTCATAACCGCATTCACAAGTGCCCGCCGCCTGACCCTGCTTTGAGCCAGATCGATCCAGTCCATGCCCTCCATCTTAATATCCTTCCATTTACGCCTGGTTCTTCCAAGTGTTCTCTTTCCCTCAGGATTCCCCACCAAAGCCCTGTATGCACCTCTTCTCTCCCCCATAAGTGCTGCATACCCCGCGCGTCTCATTCCTTTCGATTTGATCACCTGAAAAATATTGGGTGAGTACAGATTATTAAGCTCCTCCTTATGTAGTTTTCTCCACTACCCTGTTACCTCGTCGCTCTTAGGTCCAAATATTCTCCTCGGCACCCTATTTTTAAACACCGTCAGCCTATATTCCTCCGTCAATGCGAGCCACCAAGTTTCACACCCATACAAAACAACAGGCAAAATTGTAGTTCTGTTTATTTTAAACTTTACAAATAAATTAATATCAACCAGCAGACCAAGCGAGTAACTTCAAGGCGCAGAGACCTCCTTGGGAAGTCATCGCTCAGATAATCAAGAAATTATTTCCTGTTCGCATTATCTTGTTCACAGGAGCCCACATCAGGAGCCTAAAAATGTAAAACCTACCCTTCAGTGTGCCGACGGTTGTAACAGATGATTTACGAAATTCTGAACGGCATTTAGCCTTTATACTTCACAGTTTTTATTTGGATCCAACCAATTGTCAGTACCTTGTTTTTAGATAACATCAGACGCATTTGATGCATGTTGCATGGCAACCTGACACTCTCTCATACAGTTATCCTCCTTGGCACCCAAGTTAATCCGGGGATTCACTCGCATGAAATATTGCATTATTATTCTAATGTGAAATGGGGATTATTGGTAAGGCCACTTTGGAACAATAGCTCTTTGATTCTGCAAGGAAGGGACGGGTGAATACTGTATAAACCAAACTTCCCCCCTGATTCTCCCACTTCCTTCAGTTGCATGCTTCACCCCATTTTTCATTTTATTTCACCACTCTACACCTTCAACTTTATATGTGTCCTACAATTTCCTGTTTCCTGATTTATCTGAAATCCCTCCTTCTGCGTCCGCTATGCGGCCAGACTAGTATACTACTTCTTCGCTTAATTAATGTGCTAGAGGCATAGTTGAGTCATTATCTTTTGTAACTCATGAAAACAAAGCGGCAGACGGATTAGCAAGCACAGAATTGACTGAATTCTGTACATGCCTGTCTATCTGTCTGCTACACATTCCATATAGACGCTTCAATATATGCCCGCTCTGGGATCGGTACAAACGCCTCGGAATTTACCTGTCATCTGCCCCCCCCCCCCCACACACACACACAGAAAGAGAGAGAGAAACATTATAATTAAATACTTTAGATTATTTGTCCTCGAAGGACTTAATCACTTTTAGTTTTACCCGTAACAACTCAGAAGGTATTGCTGATGGTTTTATTGAGAAGTGTCCCTGCTTAAATTCTCACCACGGTTGCGAGAGCGCTGGAATTCCATGGCAGGGAGTACCTGTCTAATAACTGCATTAGAGTGTTGCTACGTGGAAGACTGGAGAGACAGCAGGCTTAGGAACAAGTGTTTGTAGCGGACGGCCGGTACCGGTGGCTTCTATTGAACTATTTGAATTGCCAGTGACATTATAAGTTTCCTGTATAAGGATATAATGAAGACTAGATAAACAGGCGTAAGTGCACCCAGAATATTTAGAATGGTACAGGCCTGTGTGGTGGTGTGTGGATGGATAGGGTTGGGAAACGATGTGGTGAGCGTTAATAGAGACGAGGCTTGGTGTGGAATGGTCTGCCGGGTTCCACTCTTGTGGTTGAACGCGAGGTTGGGCAACCTTTGAATGACACGGATGATCCAGCGCCCCAGAAGCTAATTTGGAAGAACTGAGATATCTTTACAGTTTTGCTGCTTGTTTGTGTATGAAATGTTATTTAGGTGAAAGCAGTTTAAGTGATGATTGTTTTTTAAATTGACCCCAGCATATTTAGAAGCTCCTCCGAGTGTGAGGCCTTAAGCCAATGGTACTGAACTTATGTGTCGCTGTACGATCAATATAATACAGTGTGCTGTATGTGATATAAGGTTATTTATAGTAACTACTGAATTTTCTGTCGTATTTTAACGAAATGTATTAACAGATTGAATTTTTTTTAACACGAGAACTGCTTAAATGACCTTATTATGTAGCGACTGATCTCATTACTCCCCTGGCCCGTATTTATGAATAAATTCACCTTCGTTCAATTTGATGTCCAAAGCAACAAATACAATTCATATTCAAATCTCTCCTTCTTAGTATTTCAAATACCGGACTCATTCATCGCGGTCTGTTGTTTCACACCATCAGTATTTACTAATACTTCAGGTAGTTCTAAGTATTCCCACAGTTGCAGTCTCAGCATTAGCCTAGCCTAACTCAGTATTCAATTCAAATTAATCATCATTTATGTGTTGCTGTGGAAATCATTGTGATATAAGTCCATTACTATATTTTGTACTTTGCACTATCCTGGGGGATTGAATCTTGCTACTCGTATTGGTGTTTTTAGGAGAGACGATGATATTTTGTACTTAAGCCGAAACATGCTGCATTGCAGTTATGTATATAAAATATAATATAAAACTTAATTGTGACTGACCACCTTCAGCCCTTTAACTTGCTATTAATGTTAGAGTATTTTAGCGTAATTTATTCTGTTTTGGACTCATTACAAGTAGGAAATGTAACATATATTTTCAAGTGACTTCTAAATATTTTCCGACGTCAGATGACTGTTATATTAAAATATGTAATTTAAGCGAATTTCTGAGATGGAAGGGTAAGTTTTGTGTGTGTGTGTGTAATGGTCGGGGAAGTTACAATAGCGGGGAGGGAGTGGGGAAGAGGACCAAAACAAATTTGTAAAAGAGTATTTGATTGCTGTACCTACCGATCAGTAGTGGTGGCGGTGGTGAACAGCATTATAGATTGGTTGCAATGTTAGGTCACACCGAATAATATGTGGCGTTATGTGACAGCGACTGTTATACGGCATTGTGGCATGTAATGTTTCAAAGGTCCGACTGCAATTAGCAACACGGTGTGTAATGCGAATTTCAATGACGATTTTTGACATTAAAATGTATGGCTTCATTTTCCCGCACTCTACACATGCATTCCTATATTGAACTTTATCTAGGTCATATATCCACTGCTGGCAGTTGAAAATTAAGTGTATTCGCGAGTGAACAAAACAAAAGAACGGAGCAAGACAGTCTTCGTATGTACCGTTTAAACGAGACATGGAACTTAGGCAAATGATGCTGGACCTTACACGACCAGACCACTAACACTGCACGCATTGTAATTCACAGAAGTATTCGCAACACAGCAGTAGTTATTACCCAGTGCAAGTACATGCTGTTGCCGGTCCCAGTGGGTCCGCGGCCGCTCGCTTGCTGGGATTGTGGTTTCGAATTCCGCCGGGGGCATTGATGTCTGTCTGTTGTTGAGTGTTGTGTGTTGTTAGGTAGAGGGCTCTGTGACGGGCCAATACCTCTTCCAGAGGAGTCCTATCGAGTGTGTGTGTCACTTAGTGTGATCAGGTGCAACATTAATCTCTACATCTACAGTGAGCAGGTAGAAAAAGATCAGACTAAGAAAGAAAGAAAGGATCATGTTATCCCCAAATAATTGTCCCTGAATGTTTTATTCTGTCGCTTCCTTCTTTAAATCGATATCTGTTTGGACGCTTCTTGATCTACTTTACTGTGAAGATGGAGACATTGAACTCCGAAGAGGGTAAAAATTTACCAGTCATCTCGGCGTAATATTCAAGTATACTGGGGTTTTCGCTAACACTGCTCTGAGAGGAATAAATGTGTCTAGCCTTCGTGGTCAGGATTTCTTCTTATATTTCTCGTCAGGTTGTGTTTAACATTTTGTGACTTGAAGCTTACATTACAGGCGATTATGAAGAATCTGTGGGAATGGAAGTAAAGAGAACGCGCTTGGGGTCAACGTAACTCTTTTGTGGCTTTTTTGGACTTCTTATATCCCGCCAAACCTGATGCCTAGAGGGTGAACCTTACATTCAAAATTCTAGTTGAATAAAGAGAGACCAACTTGATGTCACTTGCTTTTTTATTTCATTATTTAATGATAAACATGTTTCGGATGTTAATATATCCAACCTCAGGAGCCTGCGACTTATTTGTTGAGTTATTTCATGGGTTGTATTGCTCTGGTTCGATGCGTGTTGGTGTTACGTTGTGGTTTGGCTGGGGTGGTGTGGTATCCGGTTGCAGGCTGAAGAACTGAAGTGCTTCAGCCTGCAAGCCTGCAAGTCAGTGAAAGAATTGGGATTTATTTTGTATTGTATTGGCAGAAAATCTTTCAGATCCGTGATAAGAAATTATGCAAATGTATCGACCCTTTTTAGGTAGTAAGAAGTTCTATACTATAGAGTCCATATTATTTGCATAAATCAAGTCACGATTTGATGGTCTGCTTGTAGTTAAATTTGCCATAGAGAAACAGACATGATCGTTGCGAGTGAGGTATTGTCGTGTTAGTCAGCCTATTCCTGTTTGTTGTCAGAAAGAGATTAACTGCTTGGTTTTATGTCGCCTGCTTTGTTGTTATCCGTGTCCATTCGATGCAGAGCAATATAAGGTATGAATGGATTGCTGCTTGCTTGTGTGCAATGACTTCAGCCGTTCCTGTAAAGTAATGTGTTTTTTACTCCAGTGATTTTAATCCCATGCATGTGACAACCCAGAATTTTCATTTTATTCACTTTTGTTGGAAGTGGACACGTAATGTAGGCTAATCCTTATTCATGTTTTGTAAAGTCTCCATTATAAAATACAGTTTGTGTTCAAAGAATATAATATGTCGAAATTGGAGTGAATATAGCTCTTATCTAAAAAGCATGGGAAGCATATTTACAACGGCCTGCTAGTGTGCGAGGGGCTGATTTGTTGTCGGCTGCTTTTGAAAGCCCGTAATATGTTCACTGGTACGGCAAGTCAAAGCCTCCTTGTCTAAATTTGTTATCAATCAGTGGAGCTGCTGGCTGTTACTGTACCGGACTAAATATATTGCTTACTGATCCATTTTCGGCGCATCACTAAATTGCTAAAAGGAACTATTAGCTTCGTCCTGTCCATCTGCCCGCACGCTCGTCCGCATGGAAGAACTCGGCTCCCGCTAGAGGGGTTTTCATGAAACTTGATATTTGAGGATTTTTGGAAAATCTGTCGCGATTATTCAAGTTCCATTAAAGTCTGAGAAGATTATTTGGTACTTTACATTAAGACCAATATACATTTATGATCATATCTCGCTCAGTTCTGCTTGGAATGAGAAATGTCCCAGACAAAATGCTTTGAGAAAATTAAAACACATGTTTTATGGTCTATAACGTTTTTAGAAAATCGTGCCGTTTATGAGATAATGCGGAAAATTATGGTAGAGCCAGACAGGGCACAGATGACAATATGGCGCATTCGCGCTGCATGCTGGACAAGTAAGGCTACAAACACCAACTCATGATATGATACTTATTTTTTCCACTGCAACAATGGCCATACGAACGCGCCTCATTGTTACGTTATACGTACATTGCCTGTCGTGTTGTACGTAGTTTCTACAGGTAACTATTCTAACTGCATTGGAGTTGTCGAATAATTTAAACAGCATTATGTTATGTTATGTTATGCTATGTTATGGTTTCAAGATCTGACCCATTTGAAGAGTTCTTGGTGTGGGTTGGAGAACGTATTTTTATACCCATACGGGCAGGAACAGTAGTAAGCATTAGGACGTCAAAAAGCACAGAAGACTTGGATCTTAATGTACGCCGCTGTGATAGCCCCACATCTCGCAAAGACAGTATTCTTCATTGTGTTCCTTTCTGTCTGCTCTATAATGTGTTGCAGCAAGCTTCGTACTTCGCATAGCTTTGTGCTCTGCTGATTCCTGATGCAATAAGGCAGGACCGTAAAGGACAAACAATGTGGGAAGTCTTTAAGTCTGTCGGCTAGGTATTTGCAACTAAGCGCCACGTCTCTCTAGTACCCATTATGAAGCAAGTATGCTTTATAGAACGCAGGAGGAACTTCTGATCTCGAAAATACAATGAGAAGACATTTGTTACGAAGAGAAGCGGTTCATTTGTGTGAATAACACAAGCTTATAACGGAGAGGATTGATAATCTGTATATTTACCCATCCCCTACTACATTCTGCGCTTTCGTAACCCCATTGGAACTCACCTCCCACAAATAATAAATTACGCCACGTGGATGTTTCTCGCTACTTTTGTGAACGAATTCCACTGCGAGAGAACAGTTAACACTGTCAGATCTGCCAGGTCGAGAGAGACGATATTAAGGGAAGGGAGCAAAGAAGAGGAAGACACCGGATACTTGTAACCTCTAGTATTTCTGCCTCCAAACTTTACACGCCAAAAATCCGTCCATGATGCACATCTTCCTTTTTTTTTTTCTTTCTTTTTCTTTTTGTAGTTTGAAAAGGATTGAATAAGTCTAGCTCTGGCTCTATACATTTTGTTTCACTATAGTGAAACAGTATGAGGGAGGATGTCTGGAGGAAGGAGTTAGAGAGAGAGAGAGAGAGAGATGAAGAAGATTTATAAATAGGCGAAAGAAACTTTAATTAGTGCCTCTGACACATCCACTTCCCTGCTTCTGCCGTCTTTCAAGAGAAGCGGTCATTTCTGTTACAAGTTCAGCGAACACTTTGAAACCAGAACGCTTCATACCTTACATCTGCCTTGTTGGCGTCCAAAATCTCAGCGTAAAGTGCTCAGAAATGCCAAGCTGCAGATTACAAGGCGTCGTTTGATACATGCGCAGTGATTCAGGACCTACTTAAGGTTTGATAGCATACTAGGCGACGCTATTTCTCCTCTGTTATTTACTGATAAAACAATCTTCCTGACTACACCAACAAAACCACTGCTAACACCAAAGCCCTTTTGGCTCTGTAGTTACCCATTTAATTACAGCTTGTGACTTCGGAACATATCTCATTAGGAACAATTTCAGTTTTGTGCGTCCAGTCTCTGCAAATCTTTTTCAAAAGTGGTGAAATTCAGTGGAACCTTCTACACCAAAATCTTCTCTGTAGACAGAATATTATTTATGAAGAGAGAAGGAAGACTGGTAATGCAGTTATTGCTTTCAAACCCATCTCTCCTCATACACATATCTGTGCTGGAACTGTCAAAACGATTTTGATGAAACTCAGTTTTAATAAAAATTAATTCATGAAGCATTTTGATAGGTTTAATTCGACGCGTTTTGAGGACCTCTATATATAGGGACTAGACGAATTGTTTGTGTTGTTTTCTGAGTCCTTTAGCAGAAATTTGACGAAAAATACATTTTGTTCATTTCCACTATGTAGGTTTTATTAGCAGACGTAAGTTAAATTGACTTCGATATTCCTTCGCTGAAGATTTACATTAGGTTTTAATTATGTAATTTGAGTTTTTCTACTAATTTTAGTTAAAGTTGACTTATATATTTCATTTACTACATCTTAATCGGTCTATACCGGTATATATAGACCTAACTTGTGCATATATCGCCCACTTCAATTAGTTAAGAGCCTCTTTGCTTAAGAAGGTTTAATGCACGAGTACCAGTATTTTCCACGTATTCACCTGAGAGCGTTGGAAATAACCACGAAGTGCACACACCATGCCTTAAAAATATTTATTTAAAAAAATCCACTAATATAATAGTCCTCGAGACCATATGAGCTACAACCAACGTTTCAGGTACCCGCTCCCATCCGCGCCTCGCTGTTGCCTAGTCCATATTTCAGTCTGAGACGATTTTGTTTTTGTACAAAAGTACTGCCTGTATGTGAGGTGTGTGACCCTGACGGCAGGTGACTGCTGAAGATGTCTTAGATATAAAGTTGTGCGGACCGGTAGAAATCTACCGACGTTTCGAAGGGTCCTGCTATGTCCTTCAGGATAGATGTCTTATTTTACGAATATGGAGGCAGCATGATCATTAGAAACTTCGGTATATTTCCACCAGACTGTACGGTTTTATATCCCAGATGACCACATTCTTTACGGCGAATCTACTATGCTTGTACAGTTGACGGGCGTCTTTTCTCTTCCTTACATATTATATTGCCACCCCTAAAAGTGCACCTGTCTGCTGCTGAATAATTTGTGTCTACTTATGAGCAAAGAAGTGGGTATTCTGTGTAGGGATATCAGACTTACGATCTTTTTTGAATTCTCTCTCTATTAATTCGATTTGGTACTTGTGAGGTGACAGATCTCTCCTTTATCTTCGCAATTAAAATTGGACGCGATTCACGAACAGCCGGTGTGGTGTTCAAGATACCTTTAAATTCCGTACTCACACTCTGTTCAGAATTCCTTGAGACTTCTGAGTGAGCTTAAGTACTATGAAACCTTCTTCCCATTTCCTGCAGATAAATGGTTGAGCGATTCCAACTTCTATAAGTAGGACGTGAAATAACGTCTTTCATTAAACATTTTGTCCTATGTATAGCGCCGTCTTGCTTCTTATGCTTGAGAATCTATTGGTGGGCCTAATTAAACGCACCCAACAAGTTCATAAACTCTTAATGAAAGTTCGATACGCTTTGTATGCAAGGTACAAAATTAATGCATAATGATGTGTGTTGACGATCTGTTGGCTAGTTTCTGAAATTAGTACACATGTTTTGATGTTTTGCTCACCGTGGATCTCAGTATAATCCTAGTAACTGACCAACCCAATGCAGTAATTCTTGTTGTATAATAAGTTTATTATATTCCTCTACATGTTTCGAGCACTGTTGTGCTCATCATCAGGAGGTCAAATTGTATTATACAGCATCTGGTATCATCACACTCTGTAGGTGGCCTCTCTTAACCTGTGCACGGGACGGCCATTTACAAACTTATTATAAAAGAAGTATTTGTGCATTGGGTTGGTCAGTTACTAGGATTAGTACACAAGTGTCGAAATCTCACACATTGGAGAAAGATAATTTTAGCTTAATCTATTTGACCTAGAAATAATTTTATTCATTTTTTTTTTAAGGAAAGTTCTCGTTAAGAATTAGGACATTCATAATAATTTGAGTACTTGTCGGTTTGATGGACGTTGTATTGAAAGAAAGGACTACAGCCTATGAATCCGTGCATTGTTTCATTACATTTGGAGCAATAGGTCTGGTTCTTTAAGAAATGAACAGGACAGTGACGTTTGCAGAATCGCTAACAGCTCGTGCGAAATATACGAGTGTTATGAAATCGTGTACAGATTAGTCTCGATGTTTTATTGCACTGTTCTGATGCATTTATGTGCGTATTTTGAAAGCCGTGTTCTACACGGAAAGGGCTTTGTGTCCCTGCGATGAACTTTCAAAATACTTCATCTATAAAAAGTACCAAACTTGACACTGTAACGGCTATGACTTGAAGATCGCCAACTTATGGTATGAGACGCCGTGTCTTTTGCTACTAATGTGCCAACGTTTCTAACGAATTTACTTTCTCCATCTTGAGGCGAAAGGAGTCAGCTTTGCTGTGACAGTTTTTGTTTCTTTGCCGCCACGTTCTTCTTCAGAGTTGTTCAGATGGCGGTTCCCGAGAGTGAATTATGTCACTTACTGTATTCTAGCGCTGAAGTTGAGAATACGCGACGCCTAGTAGTCCATGTAGCCGATCCCGATGGCCACGCGTTCCAGTGAGTAGGTCTGAAGCCTTTTGATCGCTGGAATCGCGGGTTCGAATTGCACTGGAGACATGGATGTTCGTCTGTTGTGTTTATCCTGTGTTGTGTAGGTAGCGGTGTGTGGGTCGAGCTGATCACTCGTTCAGAGGAGTGTGTACCAGGTTTGTGTGTCTAATTGTGTGTGATCTAGAAACCTAAAGAATGAGGCGGCCTAGGTGCGGGTTGGGCCATTGGGCCAGAGCCAAACTAGCCCATGTATGGTTTCGTAACATGGCACGGTGATACAGAAACTTTGCTTGCATTTTATCGCTGTATCATAATGTCATGAGCAGAATCCTTCCTTATGTTTGAATTACTTTTGTGATTAGACGATTCCAATCTCCTGTCCTTATGAATTACATCTCGGCTATCGTACTTAGATTGCTTCACTTAGTCCCATATGTGAAGTCCACGCTTCAGTGCCATGTAAAGATGCAGACATTACCGAAGACCTACAACTGCATGCTGTTTTCTTTGAAATCCCAGTTAGGGCTGGGGAAAATATAATTTAAATTGATCTTAGTGGTGTACCGCGCGGGGAGTTGTGTTGGGTTCCTTTGGCGGTCTTAATGTTAACGTAAATGACCTTGTGAACGAATTAGATAAATTATGTTTGTCAGCAGTTAAAACACTTTATTATCCAACAGATGCACAAATATAGAATTCGTAGATACAGTTAGAATTATTATAAAATATTTAAAATTGCTCCAACATGTTTCGGATCACAAGGGGTCCATCATCAGGGAGCTTTATACAGCGCTTAGCTCTCTATACTGTGCAGTACACACACACACACACACAAACACACACACACACACACTACGGGACCCCTAATTTACCTAATTACAACAAATGTGTTGCCATAACAACGACTACGTCCATATCAAGGGACGAGATAGAACCATTACTGTAATTTTAGGCAAGCACTGTTTAAAGCTCCCTGATGATGGATCCTTTGTGATCCGAAACATGTTGGAGCAATTTTAAATATTTTATAATATTTCAAGTTGTATCTACGAATTGTATATTTATGCATCTGTTCGATAAAAAATTGTTTTAATCGTCACTGATGCACGGTACACACATGAAGATTGTCAACAGTTATTTGTGAGATAACGTACGATATTCTTGAACTTCTAAGAAAGGAACGAGTTTGCACAGTTCAATTACATGTGCTCGGTGTTTACGTTGTATAGTCATCAGGTAGTTAAAAGCGCTCTCTTGATTGGCAGACTTAATATTGAGGGGTATTCTGTTTGCCCTGTGGTGTATTCAGTAGCGATATTGGGTAAATTACAGGTTTCATTACCGAAGTTAATAACTTTTCATTCACCCCTACCAACTGGAACGATTTAAGTAATAAATTTAAATTGGTAGTACTGGCAGATCAAAACAAAAATTTAACACGAATAAGTGAATAGGTGTTTGATGAGTTAATTAAAACCAAGTTATTGGATATCTGCTCAGAAGTTTTCATCGTCGATATTTAGGCTGTACTGACTTTGTCTGATTAAAGGATTTGAAATTCATATTTTCATGTCCCATATCCCAAGCTCAATCAGCCGTGTATTGTGAAGTGGCACATGCTATATACATAACATAGCTGGATCGCGCGCGCTGTACGCAGGTATGTGTATCAATAGCAGTCGTTAGGAACACTACCAGAAAGTGGCATCCATAAACAGAAGTGAGATGTACTGCATTTACCAAAGAAGCTGGCCACTAGGATTTTCTGCATATGAGCAGCTCTGCTCTGCTGTATGAAAATCATAGACACGCGGTGATATGATAACACTTATAACAAACAAAATGTTGGAACGTGGGGAGATTTTAGAGATAAATCGTTCAGGCAGTATTGATGCTTGAGCCTGTTTTGCTTTCAGTACTGGAATTGTATGAAGGCTATCTTCTCTGAACTTTGTCAACCTTCTTCAGTTTTCATTTAGGTAGGAAATGTCTAATGAACATGTTACACGAGGCTTCTGCTTGGATTTTGCTCTATTTTGAGCGAAATTTGGTAAGTGCTAATTCGAGCGAAAAATAGTCTGGACAGAAGATGCAGAGAATACTGAAACTAACACTTCAGTTCCAGTGCACTTTACCGTAAGCCTTAAGGATTTTGGAGTTAAATAAAAGTGGGCTGTTTGCCTATTTTGGAAAATGTACGTTCCAACATCCGCCATTGGCTCAGAATATTCACTAATATTACCTAAATATGTCATGGCTGATGGCCAATGAAGATTCTTTCGACCCGAATTTGTAGGTGTACGCGTTAAACACGGTGACAAATTGTAAATGCTACTTATAGAAAGATAATTGAACGTGTAGCTCCAGCGTTCGCCACATCTGTTCTTTTTTGATACATTTCAACGAAAATGTGTGAATGGGGCGGAATAGTTGCTTTCGTTGTAGTTTTTGTTGGAAGAACCAGGAAGTTGCGTAAATCGAACTAAGGGTCTCCAGACCGCAGCTCTTAAGCTTACTGACTGAAATGTCGTGCAGTTAATCTACTATATTATTAATCTTGTGAAGGGGTGGGGAGCGGTAGAGCAGTTAATTAGTCTGTAGTGTCATAAATGTGTGGTCCTTCACTGTAATATTTTGCAATATTTTGTAATTCTGACCTTAGGCCATGTCGTTGTATGTATAGGCATTCATAATGAACCCCCTAATATCGGCCTCAACTCTAAACACGCAACTGCTAGAAATTATTCCACTGCAAACATTTGTTAGTGTTTGGGTTAGCGTGTTGTCATTCATGTAGTGGAAAGTGATGGTATTCGATTATGCGATATAGGAGCCCGGGAAAGGGACAATAACTAGTTGATACGGAAAGTGGCCATGACAGGATCCGGAGTACCGCATTTGGACGGCATGATGTTGATGAATGTGCTAGACTCCATGTTTAGGGTCGAATTACTGGGACATTCAACGCAGGGCAAATGATAATTGTTATGTGCATCAATTCAGACCCCTAATATGTTTGGATCTGTGCCATTGTAGAACTGTATTTCTCGTCATCACCAGTATCTCATGGGCAGTCTACCTCATGCATGCCGCTAAAATATTGAATCAACCTATTACATTAGTTACACTGTTGAATGTGTGGACACTAATTAGAATTTAAAATGCCCTTCCTTGTTTGTTTCATGCAGGAATACACCGATTGAGGAAGACAGTTTTGCTTATTACAAAAGTGCATGGCAGGAGTATTCAGCTTTATGTAATTTGCATTAGCCTTTGTCTTCCTTGAGCTGGAGGACACTCGTATTAATGTGACGCGTTATTAGCATAATATCCATAAAATTAATTCATATTGTGTTACGTCATGTCCGTCTGTGTGCCAGAGAATTCTGCCTCTTGAAACAGTGAAAGAATTTCGCGGAAATTTTACATTGAATTTTAAGCTCATGGTTCTGTGCATCGTAATTCATTGTTAATAAAGATCCAACCAGATGCAACAGTATGCAGATATTTATTTACTGCAGTAAATAAATATCTGCATACTGTTGCATCTGGTTGGATCTTTATTAACATTTACAGTGAATGTTTACAATTAATGTTGTCCAGCTGATATCAATTCATTTCGTAACTGTCCGGTATAAACTCCATTTTACAAGATGTGTAAAGTAACATTATTTTCTTAAAAATGTTTTATAGCATATTGAATGTATATTTCACAAAAATCGATACCTTTACTTGAAATAGTGTATAAAGATTTGTTATTTTCCTTTGCGTCCAGACCGTTACTGGACCCACACATTTTTCTGTTCAGAGTTATCGGGTGCACTGGCGTCAAGGTTAAAAAATCCGGGGTATGAAGCACAACACTCACTTTCTTCTAGTGCCGAGGTTGAGAAAGCATGGAGCTGTTCTTCCATTTCACTCTATGTCCCCCGGTGTGAACAGGGACAAATTTACTTTTTTTTTTTGTATCTCTAAAATGTCGGTATTTGGAGGAGGCTGGGTTCTGGGACAGATTTTATATGCAGTCTTCAGTAAATATACAAGCATGTCCGCACTGAATTTAAAACTGAAAGAAGAATATCGTATTAATGGAATGGTGAATTTTTAATTCATTGTCAAATACTTGATATTAGCAGGCACATGCCAGGAATTATGTAGTGTGACTCAACAAAGAAATGTCTCCATGTGACACACCTTTGGGTATTTCTCTCTGCGATAATGCAGTTGAGGTACAGTATTTCACATTGAAGATAATTTATTTGAAATACACAATTCCGCTTTTACGGACACTGTGAATCACACAAACATAAACAGGAAATTGCAACTTGTGTACTTTATTTATCGCAGTATTTAACCAACTTGATGCACAAAATTTGTTTCACAATAAGTTTTATTTCATGCCTCTACATGTTTCGAGCACATGTGCTCGAAACATGTAGAGACATGAAATAAAACTTATTGTGAAGCAAAGTTTGTGCATCAAGTTGGTTAAATACTGAGATAAATATACTGAGAAGCACGGTCAACAAAACGTCAAAATTTGTGTACTTTAGTTCTGCAGGGTATTGGAGTTTAGAGATAGGTTTTTGTCCCATATTTTTATTTATTACTTTTTATATTTAAAGACAACGTTCGTAGAGATCTAATATACGAGGGTCAACAACCCAGCAATTTTTATGCAGGTAGGCCTGTTATTTGCACAACTGCATGCTTGTAATTCATCCTTTCATGTACAAATATTTACTTTTATTGGATACAATTCCTTGTACCATTCTATCGCCGAGTGTAGAGGATAAAGTTGAACAGTATTGCCTTTTGTGTAAGATTATAGAATTACTGTATCAGTCCTCGCAAAATTTCTGTACGTTTTTGCTAGCTTGTAGGTTGCTGCGACGGTACTTAGTTTAGAGTGATCACTTCATCGCATGGGGAGCAATGAACATTTCACCTCTGCTACGTGTCGTTGCCATTTGCGAACTGTTGTGCTCCGTAAATGTGAAATTCTCAAAATAATTTTTCATCTCTCGCAAACGGTTTATTTGATGTGGAATGAACATGTTGCTGGGCACCTTGTGATTAACTCCATTTATTCCAATTAGATAATAGATGAACCCCCCTTCATACTCGCCTTTTTTAGATAATTTTTTTATGGCTCGACAGTCCTAGTGGGTCATGCTTCCTCCATGAGGTTCCTGGCTCGCACTCACTTAAGACACACCACATTCAGTAGGACGTCTCTGGACGAATGATCACCCCGACTCAGAGGTCCCTATTTGACAACACACAACACTCACAAGAGACAGACATTCATGTACCCGGCGAGATTCGAACCCTCAAGCGAGCGGCCGTAGACCCACACCTTAGACTGCTCGGCCACAGGATGATGAAATTCGCATTCAGTTACCACGTTATAACTTAATAAGCTGAATTAGTTGGCCACTGGTGAAGAACAGTTCTGTGTCATGAAGCTGTGTAGTTAATTGGAGACACTATGCCCTCTCAATGCACGTAAATTACTACGGAAATGCAGGAACTAAATTCATCTTTTATATTCCCTTCCAATAACGCTGCCAAAGGAAGGCTGTATTAATGTAGTGGGGATGCTTGTATAGTGGTACAGTCTATTTGAAATCTATTATAAAATTTAAGTGCTCGTAATTGTATTGTACGGATTATTAAATTTTTGGCATGATAAACGGTATGTAGTCAGCCTCTCGACCTATCACATTGCCATGTCGTATTGTGTCCGCACTGGGCCGATCAATCACATCCGCGACATTTGTTTTCTGACAACGCCCGCCGTTGTTTTGTGTGCACTGAATATCACAAATTTCATGGAGGCCTACTCTGCTTATGTTGCTGTGATGGACAAATCAGTTTCGGTTTAACATCCATTGCTATGGGGCTGTCAAATTTACGTCGAGTCTTTCATATATCAGAAGGTTATACGAGTTCAAAAGCAATCTGTTGGATGCTTTGTAGGGGTGGGGTTTGGGGGGGGGGGGTCAGTGCAGTTACGTCGAACACAGGTGACGTGGATACGATAAAACACGAGCTGGGCAGTATCGACACAAAATGAAGCATTACTGAATGTTCTGATTGCGTAACTTACTACAGACTGCGAACGAACGAAAGGACCTGCTGTCATAAAATGCTCTTATTTAATGAATGTCGCAATTTTACGACATCCTTGCATGTGCTTCGGGTCCGAACTGGCATCCCTCCGTACATGCTAATTACAAATTTTAATTATGCAACAGTGAACCACGTAAGTTCCGCCCCCCCCCCCCCACTTTCACTGTATTTTCTTACACAATTTAGATTCTGACAGTGGTAGTGCTGAAAATTCAAGTCTTCTGGCATGTTACGCTGTGTTCCCTGGTAAATATTACCGACGTTGCAACGCAGCCCCAGTCTGCTTGTAACGGCTTACCAATTGACACGGCGTAACCTACAGGAATAACTCAAATCTTCAATTTCCTTAACTTGAAGTGTCTTACCCAAGTGGCACCGTTCCTTCATTTTCCAGCTGAAATTTTGTGTGCATTATCTTCCGATTCACGTAATTGGCTTATGCAGGTATGTATGTGTGTATGTGTACACAAGCCTGCCGGACATCATCTTCATCATCATCGTCGTCGTCGTTTTGGTCTCCTTAATCATAAGGGGCGAGAAAAGGGCCGTTAACTTTTGACCTCTTCCTTATGTTATTTCCTTTGTATTCCTTTTTTTCTGTTAGGTCTAATTTTTTTCTGTGCACATAGGCTTAACATTGTCACAAACAGAGGACCGTTTGTGAGACTTCAAATTCTCTTCGCCGTGAACATGAAGATTGTTGCCCTCCTTAACACGAGGTTCATTTCGATACGAATTTAGAGCGCCAACAGAGTCGGAACGTTCGACAGCGTTGGACTTACCGGCACTTGCGATTGCACGTCCTGTTAACATATTAGATATACTGGAACCATTTCCTTTCTTCACATTGGCTACCCTGGTTATAAACTGAGGGCTGCTGCTGCTGCTGCTGCCATACCGAATTTCTTGGTTTTTGCATCTGAGATTCGGGGAGGAATTAGCTTTATGGTTACGGTCTTATTTTGCCGTGCGATCTGGCATTTAGCATCGTTTGGGACGAAGCTACTGTCTTCATCTTCAGTACACAAAAATGAAGCTCACTACTTCTGTGTTCATTTTTATATCCTGAAGAAGTAGGCAGTGAGGGTATTCAGACCTCAAGTCTTCGCATGTCAGCATATCTGTCCTAACCTTTCTTTTTTTATAGTACAAGAGAAAATCTGCTGCCATCTCACAGCATATTTAAAATTTCTTGCTTTACCCATCGGACACACCATGAAGGAGGGTAATCCCCCCGCCCCTTTTACATCTAATTGGTGCAATTGAACTGCGTCCTGAGCCAGAAAAATCCAATGTATAATCTCACATATTATATTTATATCCCTCTTAATATTCTACTCCATTCTATGCCTGGGTCTTCCATTTGGTGTCTTCCCCTTAGGTTTTGCAAGTCAAGTTTCGTAACCAAATGTTGTGCCCATTTTGGAACTTTTCTCACATTACCACATTAGCTTGCCAAATGACCTATCTGGAAGTTTATCCTTCACGGGTCTCGGACGTTTGCTTTTACGCGTCCTTCCTGCCTTTCCAATCAGTCGTATTTTGCTTGTTTCAATTGCTGTAAAGCTTCCAATTACCTCTTGTGTTGTACCTCGTTGCTGTTCGTTCGGAATATTTTCAAAATATTTTCCTCAGCTTACATGGCCTCCAAATTCCCGGGAATCGATGGTGGAATGATCGTGGCGTGGGGAATTCGAAACACTTGGAGAAGGACTTGTCCCTCTGCCACTTTACCCACTATGAATCCCACATGGACTGGCGCAGTATCGAACCTGGGCCTCCGCGGTGTGAGGCCGCCAAGTTCATTCACATCGTTCGAAACTAATTTCTCAATACTGCCTTCAGAATTCGACATTGCATAAACAGTGCCGTTAAAATAGACGTCGTTAAGTAACCAAAATCAAAAGTAATTGCAAATTCTAATTAAATGTGTGTGTGGGTACTCGGGTAAATTATAATAGGTCTGTAGGCTTCAATATATATGGATACTCAAAAGAGAGCGAAAGAGAGTCACTTCATGGATTTATTGTCAACATTTAACCGATTAATGAAATTAGAACCGGGGAAGTTGGTGTTGTAGTACTCGTACAACACACGGTCATCAGGATCGTAATTTTGGAGATTGCAAAACAATTTAATTCGTAATTCCCCCCTCCCCCTGTCCCCCTCACTGCTCTGTAGCACTAATCAGCAGTTTATGGAAACTACCTAGACCTGCTTGTCCGCTAAAAGCCTGCCACCTTTCAGTGCCATGTTTGTGTGCTCGTCGGTGAACAAAGGTCAGGCCGAGAGTGTATGCGTGAGGAAAGAGATAGAAGTAGACAGTGAATGAGAACACGACTCAATGCGTTAATTGCAGTCTGTAATGAACAGTCTGTTTTCCGTAGATTTCATTATAGAATTTGTTTCGAAAAACTTTACAAAACTAAAACCCTTACCTCTCGATACGTAAAATGCCCGCTCTGCCGTTAATCACAAAATTATGCGTCTTCTAAAATTAAGGTCTACATAAACTGTTCCTTCCAGTAAGTAGGTTTTCCAATTTACATCTCAAGTGAATAACAGCCGAAAATATTTTTTCTGTCAGCTGCAATATAAATTAAATTGTTTTTTGTTGCAATTTATTTGTACACAGTAAAGGTAAAGTGATCCCGTTACAGGGCCGGTGTGGCCCAGAGGGTGGGTAGAAGTATAGCTCTACTCTTCCATGACCGCGGCACTAGAAGGGGGTGAGTGGTCAGCAGCAGGCCCCGGCCGCACTTTATCCCCGGGAAAGACCCGGTATCCATTTTGCAGGAGGCTGGGTGGGCCCCAGGGCCGGTCTGGAGGAGCGGAAAATTTGTACATTGTAGTCTCACATAATACCAAAATGCAACACAACCTTCCTTCTGTTTACTCGTTTATATCCGAATGTTTTCAGTGGACTTTGAAGAAATTTGGTATATGCTAAACTACGCTAACGAGTACATTTAACCATTTGAAGCTCAGTGGTTATATGTGCCACGAGGCTAGAGGTTGAAAAACGGCACATTCTGCCCACGAGATATATGTATGTTTATCATCCCCACAACAGAGTTAGATCATTTCCCTGCAAAACATTTCACCAATTGATTCTGAAAGGAAGACGGAGTGTGTTCACTGCGCGAACATCGTGCAACGAAAGCCGTGAAGTTGAAGGCTTGGTGAACTGCGGTTGATTAGGCAACCAAGTAAACACGGCTGTTGGGAAGGATGCAGTACTATCAGGCGTACAAACTAGCCAGTTGGTATGTTTCATGTTGTTTTGTAATATCTAAATTTCCGTTCTTAGCAATAGTCCCAACTTACGAAAATTATTATTATTATTATTATTAATGCAATTAAGATTACATTTTCGCAGTTTAAATGTGTGTAATTGGTATTTGAATAATGGTTGACCAACTAGATGACACTTGCTTTATTATATATTGCTCAACATGTTTCAGACGTTAATACGTCCATCTTCAGGAGCTAGCGAGTACTTGTTGTGTTGTGTAG
>Ga0131853_10002984_pt1 | contig 30358 bp, 25 predicted proteins | sample TergutLab28metaG_FD_92764 | JGI IMG/M metagenome (GOLD analysis project Ga0131853, IMG submission 92764) | Labiotermes labralis P1 segment gut microbial communities from Petit-Saut dam, French Guiana - Lab288 P1 (version 2) (version 2) | ecosystem: Host-associated > Arthropoda: Insects >... | reverse complement strand
AGAAGCAGAAATCACCACAGGTGCACCAGTCGCAGTTATTTTCAGAGGATTAGCAGAAGCCAACAACCTTGGAATTGGCTCAAACCTCCCCGTTAGCAGTACTGTTTTTACCCTTGAATATGGTTCCTGGTCAGCACCCACAGCTGAGGACATATTCGCAACTAAAGATTTAGAATTAGAAATCATCGGCATCTTTGACATCAACCGCAGAGACATCGAACAGCTAACTGACTTCGATGCCCATCAAGAATGGAATCGAATCCAAATGTTAGCAGGTCGAATTTACTCACCAAATCAACTCGCAATGGAAACCCATGCTTTTTACACAGAACAGAGACGTCTCATGGTTGAAGCAAATGATTTACCTGCTTGGTTCCTAGCAAACGAACATTTGAGAGCCTTTATCCTATTAGATGATCCCTTCGACCTTGAAGCATTCCGAGCAAGTGCCGAACCTTTCCTACCAGACTTCTGGACATTACTGGACTTAACAGACACCTTTGACGCTATTTCAACCTCAATGACGACCTTGCAAGACATTGCAGCCATGATCCTTTGGATGGCCATTCTAGGCTCCCTAACCGTCTTGAGCCTTCTCATCCTGCTCTTCCTCCGAGACCGACGCTACGAAGTCGGTGTTTACCTAGCATTAGGAGAGAAAAAGGTCAAAATTATTATACAAATTGTTTTAGAAGTTGTCACAACAGCCTTTATTGGAATTGCCTTAGCCATGTTTACAGGAAATATGATTTCCAACCAACTATCACGCAATATGCTACAGACCGAGCTCACCACCTTGACCGAACCCACTGACTGGGGGGCTGCGATGTTTGCCGATGGTAGCGACCTAAGAGCTAGATGGGGCGGGCTAGGCGTTGAAGAACTATCCCTAGATGAAATGATGGAAGCCTTCGATGTATCACTGGACCTAGAAACAACCCTCATCTTCTATGGCATTGGCATCCTAGTCGTCACCCTATCCACCATCTTGCCAGTCCTATACATCACACGGTTGAACCCGAAAAAAGTACTTATGGAGGCGAAAAGCTAATGAAAACAAAACTCAAAACCTTTGCAATTATTTTAGTAACAACCTTTGTCCTGACGGCCTGTAATGGCGAAGAAATACCATCAGAAACCACAGGCAACACAGTAGAAGTAACAACTAATACTAACCCTGAAGAAAATACGGAAAATGAAGACGAAGACAATCTCGATACTAACCAAGCCACAAGCCAAACACCACAAAACCCACCCATCACCGATGCCGACTGGGCAGCTGTACCAGAAGATGCCTTTGCCATACCAGTTGATGACATGCCTGATTATCCAGGACTGGCATCCTATTTCGAAATGTCTGAATGGGAATTATGCGACCTACTAAGCACCTGTATAGGCAATGCAAGTGCGGCCCAAGTCTCCCACATAGATGGCGATACCTTTCACTTCTCAAGAGCCAACCCTTTCATTAATCCTGTATTTGACGGATATACACACACTTGCGAACTCAATGATAACCGCAACTTGCTAATCTGTGAGAGCATGGGGCTAAGAGCCATGGATGGTGAAGCATTTGTAGGTGGTGGCTCAAACGACACAGCCCCAATGACCCTACAATTATCAGACACGACAACCTTCGAAACTTGGTACTTAGGCGGAGCATCAGGCAGAGCCTCTACAAGAAACGAGTTCGAAACCCTAGCAAACGGCCCTGCAACCATCGATGGACATACCTATTTCCTAAGAATCAACTTCGAAGAAATTTCAGGACAATTAACCGCCACCCACATCGAAATCACCACATTCCCATGTGGACAACTCTGCCCATAACAATGACATTTCCATAGAAATATTAGGCAATTGCGAAATTGGTATTTAAGTGAAAACAACAAGGAGGTTCACAATGAATTTTTTCAAAAGAGGCATAGCGAGTGTTTTAAGAAATCTGGGAAAGAGTCTCATTTTGCTAGTCCTAATATTTGCTCTAGGTGCTGTTATTGCTGGTGCAATTTCAATTCAACAGGCAGTGGTCAATACAGAAGCGAACTTAAGGCGAAATATGCGTCCCATTGTCAATTTTGAACTTGATTTTGCAACTTTTCTTAGTGAAAGTGATGACCCTAATAACAGAGCACAGCGGATTTCACTTGATACCATTCGTTATATCAGTCACTTGCCTTATGTCAGTTATTTTAATTATTCATCAGAGGCTTCGTTACAAAGTTTTACGTTTGAACCTTATTTACCGGCAATGGAAGGGTATGTTCATAGTGATTGGAGGGATTCGATGCCGGAGGGATGGCCTGATTTTATTACGATAACAGGCGTTTCAAGTGCAGAAATATTTTACATCACTCATGGTTCACTTGAATTGGTAGAAGGCCGAACCTTTGCAGAGATAGAAATGGGGGTTGCAAACGAACTGGATGTAATTCCGATTGTCATGTCACGCTCACGGGCGCACTTAAATGATTTATTTCTGGGCTCAACTTTTACATTACCGTTACTAATCCCTTACCATAACGACAATCCAGCCTTAGTTAATTGGAATGAGAACGACCTTTTCACCCAACAAACTTATACCTTTGAAATAGTTGGTTTATTTGATCTAACCGACCGGAGATTGGATTTATTCGCAGATAACGTTGTAGATGAAGAGGAACATCGTAGACAAAATTTTGAATTAAATGAACTTTATGTACCAAGTTGGGCAGTTGAAATGATGCAACGATACTCACATGAAGAAACAGCTAGAATGATTAATGAAACAGGTATCTATATAATAGGAATTGATCCCACAGCAGAATTTGAAGCCTCAGCAGACGCAATTTTCATTTTAGACGATCCTCTTTATCTGGATGCTTTTAGAGAAAGTGTAACCCCATTAATACCGCCTTATCATGTCATTACAGACTTAACTAGCAATTTTGCATCTATCTCAACTTCAATGGAAACAATGATTTGGATTACTGATAGTGTATTAATTGCAGCTATTATTGCAACTATTCTCATTTTAAGTTTAGTGCTTATTCTATTTTTACGAGTTCGACGTTATGAAATGGGAATCTATCTTGCCTTAGGTGAGAAGAAGAGAAAAATCATCTTTCAAATCATGCTTGAGGTAACGACCATTGCTGTGATTGGAATTACAATGGCACTGTTTGTTGGTCATCTTGCATCTGGTCATCTCTCCCAAACCATGTTACGTAATGAATTAGTGGCGCGTGAAAGTGAGTATGAATCGGGGATGAGACCCTCGATGACGCTTGCGGGTGGCAGAAGTAACCGATTAGGTTTTGGTTTAGGATCGTATTTAGAATCATTAAGATTTGCCCAGCAAATGCCAGTTGCAGAAATGATGGATGCGTTTGACGCTTCGTTGAATGAGCAGACCATTATCATTTTTTACGGTGTGGGAATTTCAATCGTCATTGTTTCAATTGTATTACCAGTTATATATATAACCCAAATAAACCCAAAGAAAATATTATTGGAGGCAAAAAGCTAATGAAAACAAAAATCGGAATCTTAACCATTATTTAAGGATCAACTTCGAAGAAATTTCAGGACAATTAACCGCCACCCACATCGAAATCACCACATTCCCATGCGGACAAATGTGTCCATAACAATGAATTTTCCAAGGAAATATCATAAGGAGGAATCAAAAAAATGAACCACATCAAACGTGCATTTACCAGCATCACCAGACGCCCAGGAAAATCAATCATCCTACTCTTCCTAGTCTTCATCCTAGGCACCGTCATTGCAGGTGCCCTAGCAGTAGACGGTGCCATCACTAGCACAGACGCCAACCTCAGACGAAACATGCGCCCCATCGTCACCACCAACTTCGACAACGAGGCATTCCAGAATGATCGCGACTTCTTTTACGACCGACCAGAACAACTAACCAGCGACATCGCCCGTCGAATCGGCAACCTCCCGTATATCAGCCACTTCGATTACTCATACAGCGCAAGCGTCGGGAGCTTTGATCTATCAATCGAAAACATCTACCAATTTACTGACATTCCCCAAGATTGGCTAAACCTCAGACTTACAGGGACATCAAACTCAGAACTGATGGATGTCACAGAAGGCACCATCCAACTCATAGACGGCAGAACATTCACCCAACAAGAAATTGACACAGGTGCCGCTGTCACCCTCATCTCCAGAGAATTAGCCGAAGCCAATAACCTCCACATTGGTGGGATTCTAACCGTCACCAGCAATATCTTCAATCAAACCCCCGACATGTGGCGAGTCCCAGACATCGACAGCGATATCTTCGCCTACCAAGACTATGAATTAGAAATCATCGGCATCTTCGACACACCAAGAAAAGATGTCAATGGGCTAAATGACATGGATGCCCACCAAGAACTAACCCGAGTCTCTCAAATCACCAGACGTTTATACGTCCCCAACAACCTAGCAAGTATTGCCCAAACCTTCAACAACGACCAAAACAACCTTATGGTTATCGAAAACGAACTACCCGAATTCTGGCTAATAGAAGAAACCATCAGCCTATTCTTCGTCCTAGACGACCCCTTCGACCTAGAAGCCTTCAGAGAACTAGCCGAACCCATGCTTCCTGAATACTGGCAACTCATCGACTTAACCGATACCTTTGATGCCATCTCTACCTCCATGACAGCCCTAGGAGACATTGCTGATTGGATACTCATCATCGCCATTGTAGGTTCAATCACAGTCTTAAGCCTTCTTATTCTCCTCTTCCTTCGAGACCGTCGCTACGAAGTCGGTGTTTACCTAGCTTTGGGAGAGAAAAAAGCCAAAATCACCATCCAAGTTGTCCTAGAAGTCGTCACCACAGCCTTTATTGGCATTGTCTTAGCCATGTTTACAGGAAATATCATTGCGAATCAAATGTCTCGAAACATGCTCCAAAACGAACTCACCACCCTAACTGAACCTGTCGACTGGGGTGCTGCCCTCTTCTGGGATCCTAATAGCCTAAGCGCACAATGGGGCGGAATGGGTGTCGAAGAAATGACCATGGATCAAATGATGGAAGCCTTCGATCTCACCCTTTCTCTAGAAACAACCCTCATCTTCTACGGTGTCGGCATCTTAGTCGTCACCCTATCCACCATTCTACCTGTTCTATATATCACACGATTAAACCCTAAAAAAGTCCTAATGGAGGCGAAAAGCTAATGAAAACAAAAATAACCCTTTTAACAATTATCCTCTTCTCAACCTTAATCCTCATGGCATGTGGTGAAGATCAGCCACCAGTTGTTCAACAAATCCAGCCAACCACAAGCCAAACTACACCCAATATAATAGAAGTCGACAATAACGATACAGATGCCGAAGATGATGACAATGTTGAAGATGATGACACTTCTGCAACAACTGCAGAAACAACAGAGCCTACTCCTCAACCGGATCTAGCAAATACTGATCTAGAGCGCATCTCTGGGAATGTTCAGTCCATCGGCAATAGGCATTTTGAAATACAGCTCTTCATCGAAACCCCTATTGAAGGTAATGAAGGAGAAGATGGCGTCGTGGTAGGTATAGATTCAGACGCCCCATGGCAGACCATCATCATAGACGAAAACACCCGCATCGAAACTATTCTTTCAGATGGCATGTACGAGCTAGACCGCTGGGATTCTACATTCGCAGACATTAAACTAGAAGCCTCTGTCATGATGTACGGTACTCATGTCGGTGACCAATTCCTAGCAACAGAAATCATCATCTGGTCATGGACATTTATGTAAAACGATAACCAAATTGCAATTGCACCTTAATTATGCAGTTGCAATTTTTGAACACAAAAGAAAAACATCCAAGATTAAAATCTCAGATGCATCAATGATGTCATTACAATATTTACAACTCGCCCATACGCACCACATCAAAGCCTGAAAAAACAACTACATATTTACGCAGATTTTCTCTTTTTGATAATCGTTCATCTTGCATATACTCAGTTATCTGATGAACACCCTCAACAAATGCAGCCTCAATTTTAGCTTCAGTCGTTTCTGATTTTTTAACATATTTCAACTCTATCAACACTTCAAACTTAGCTGTTGTATTAGGCGTTTTTTGGATAAATAGATCGCTATAACCTTGCAAGGCTGGGAACTCGTCATAGACATCTAGTTGATTGGTATAAGCTAAAATCATGAGATAAACTAGCTTGATGTATTTTTCATCAAAGTTAATTCTATTTCTGCCTGACGTATGATTTAAAAACTCACTTACAACGGCGTTTAAAAGGGTAATTTCACCGTGACGTCCGAGGTCAATAATGGCATCTTGTTGCTTTTGCAGATCTAAGGTGTAGTTTGATTGCCTTTCTAGCAAGTTCTTTAAATATTCATAATAGATGTTTTGAATGATTTTGTTAGGCATCTCAAATTGAGTTAGGATATCTTCTCCCTTAATCGTCAACATGCCGATATTAAATAGCAGGGTAATCAAATCATTTTTATCAAATTTTTCATCAATTTTGATAAAAGGTTGTAAAGTCCCTTCTACTTGAGAATCTTCAATGATCTGTTCAATCACCTGATAATTCTGTTCCTTATTTTTCAAAGATACGATACTCTCAATGGTTGCACCTGTTTGGTTTAGGTTGTCATCAACAAGCCGACTAGGTGGTTTATTGCGCCACAAATAATGTTTCATATAATGCATGACTAAAGTGGAATTAAAAACTTTGACATCAGCTTCTTCAGAAAATAAATAGCCATTATAGTGATCCTTAAACACTTCAAAAATCGTTGTTTGTTCAATATCTGTTAAATCAACAACTTCATTCCGCTTCCCAGGTCTAGCATAAGTTAATGCTAACATCTCCTTGACCTCATCAGCTGTAAAACCCATCATATCAGAAAATTCAGGTCTCGTTGTAATATTCGTTCCTACATTGAAGCCGCTGGTCATGCTGTCTAAGGTCACAGACATCACCCCCGTCATAAAAAGACGCTCAACCACACCGATTTCTGATTGCTCCTTAATGATCTCATAAAAAGAGCGAACAAATCCTCCCCTTTGAAGGAGTGACAAAAATTCACCCCCATCTCCACTAAGCAAAGTGTTGGTAAAATGATCGTACTCATCAATCAAAATATAAACTTTATGAGGAACACTCGATGCTTTAACACCACTTAATGTTGTTTTTAAAATGCTAGCAGCAGTATCACATTCGCTCAAACGAATATCAAATTTATACTTGCTAACAAACAATTGACAACCATCACGAACTTTACCAATGAATCCATTTTCTATGTCGTTTTCTCTCATGTTTTGGATGCCTGAAAAATTGAAGCGCAAAATATAGTAATTGTTCTGATATCCTGTCGGATTTTCATGAATGTATAACCCTTTAAACAATGCATCAAATTTGTCTGCCTGTGCCACATCGTAATAGGCTTCGAGCATGCTTATGAAAAGGCTTTTTCCAAATCGTCGTGGACGCAAATGGATTAATTTATCAATGGGTTCTAATTGCTCAATAAAATGGGTTTTATCCACATAGACATAATTCTGTGTTCTGATTCTTTCAAAATTGCTTTCTCCATAAGGAATTTTTAACATCATGCATCACCTCATTCCGAATAACTTAATACCAGTATACCACAGACCGACCTCAAATAAAAGCAAAACAACCCCTTAAATCAGGGTTGATCCTAAAAAATTCAACACATAAACATTTATAGAATCAGCAACGTGTGTTATAATATTCATAAAGCTAAAAAGTCACAACAAATGGAGGTAACTCATGACCAAAAAAATCCTAGTCGTAGAAGACGAGCTAGAAATCAGAGAGGGGCTCAAAAATTTCCTTGAAGACGCAGGCTATCAAGTAGACACAGCAAGCGACGGATTAGAGGGCGCGTATCTAGCAGGAAAAGGAACATACGACCTCATCATGCTTGACGTTATGCTCCCCAAAATGGATGGCTACGCCGTGTTAGAACTTATCCGCAAAGAATCAACCGTACCAGTTATCATGTTAACAGCCTTAGGCTCGGAGGAAAATCAGCTCAAAGGATTCGACCTACAAATTGATGATTACATTGTCAAACCCCTCGCTATGAGCCTCGTATTAAAACGCGTAGAAGCGGTCCTTAGAAGAAGTGCCACAAACGATGGCGTACCTTCAACTTTTCAGCTTGTCCATGGAGAAATCACCCTTAATCCAGCCAGCTGTGAAGTAACCGTTACAGGCAATCCAATCTCTCTAACCAACAAAGAATACGAAATCCTCTACCTCCTTATGAACAACCCTAACACTGTCTTCACTCGCGAAGAACTATTAGACGAATGCTGGGGACAAAACTTCTTCGGAAACGATCACTTAGTCAGCGTCCACGTTGCAAACCTGCGTCAAAAAATCAGCGGTAATTATATCCAAACCGTCAGAGGGAGAGGTTATAAACTTGTTATCGAAAATGAAAATTAAACTCAGTTATAAATTATTTTTCGGAATCTTTACCACCATGATTGCCACTTTTCTCCTTTGCTTCATCGTAGTTGACCGTCTCCTATTAGAACAGTACGAACAAGCATACCGTCTCCGGTTAGAAGAGCTGATAGAAGACCTAGGTGCCCAACTAGAAACCATGCGACTGCCAGAAGTAGATGACCTAATGAACCACTTCGCCTTTGAAAATCACGCCAATATTGCAGTTACAACTGAAATATACGATCCCTCTATCTTTGAAACCTTTACTAATTTCGACCATCTTCCCCTTGATATTTTGTTTAAACAAGACCATGCACACTATCTATCTATTGGTGAGTTGGATGAGTCAGCAGTTGAAGATGAACTTTTTAGTGATGAAGTTCTGCTTTATGAAGAAGTAGCAGAGTATGAGTATTATACGAGGTTCGAGGTGTTTACAGATACGCCACCGACGCCACCGACAATGTTTATGACAGAGGAACCGTCAGAATCTGATGATATTCCAGACAGCCACAGATTTTTCATCTTCGATCCTTTATGGAACATCTTAGCTGGTTTTGAAACCATCGAAGAATTATCTTTATTTATAGAAAATGCTGAGGAAGCTTTAGACGAACTAGAGCAAATTACCTATATTGCTGTTGATGAAAATCGAGAACTTATTGCCACAACAACGACCATTTCTGACATGGTCAGCTTTATGGACTTCAAAAACTTTGAAACTGATACCAATCGCAGTTTCGACCACCTCTTCCTTTTCGGTGTAGAAGGTGCCAATATTATCACTCAAACCTTCGACTTTCCTAACCTTGAAGCCAACGTTAACCACCAACTTACGATCGAAATGTCATTTGCTCCAGCAACTCATATTATTAACCAACTTCGACAAATGGCAGTCCCTTTATTTGTAGCCGTAACTGTCATTGCCTTTCTTATTGCCTTAGCTTTCGCTTATTACCTATCCCGCCCTATCGTTCACATCAGCCAAATTTCCCGTAAAATGAGTGATTTAGATCTAGGAGGGCGCATCAAAATCAAACGCCGTGATGAAATTGGTGAGTTAGCTTATCACTTAAACGACATGGCAAATAAACTTGCAACTTCCATGACAGACCTCACCGATACGAACGCAAAATTGAAAATTGAAATGGCCAAAGAAAAGGAACAAGAAAAACAACGAAAAGACTTCTTTATGGCTGTTTCCCACGAATTAAAAACCCCATTGATGATTCTAAAAACGCAATTAAGTGGTATGATTAAACGGATTGGCATCTACGAAAATCGGGATTTATACCTAGAACGTGCCCAAGAAACCACAGATAACATGACGGACCTAGTGAACAGCTTACTCAAAATTACGCAATTAAACGCAACCGACATGAAGTTAGAATTAGAAATGACTGACCTGACCAAACTGGTTGAAGAAGTTTGCCAAAACTATGAAGACCTTGCAAGTGACAAAGGTGTCTCCCTCACTCATTTCTGCGAAAAAGACATCATCGTCAACCTAGACAAAGGGCAAATTTCCACAGCCTTATCCAACATTGTAGCCAATGCCATCGTCCACACCAACAAAGGAGAACTTGTAGACATCCAACTACACCGCACTAAAGACACAGGTATTTTGAAAGTCGAAAATTATGGAGCCAAACTAAATGACGAAGATATCCCCCACCTATTCGAGCCCTTTTACCGCACAGACAAATCACGTAATCGCTACACAGGAGGAAGTGGCATGGGGCTTTACTTAGTTAAAAGTATCCTAGATTTACATGGCTTTTCCTATAAACTGAAAAATAGCACCAAAGGTGTCATCTTTGAAATCAACTTCCCACTGATATCATCCACAGGCTTATCCACAACACTTGTTAACAACAGCTTAAAATCCACAACCAAAACATAAACTTTATTAAAACTCTGTGGAGAACCTGTGCAAAAAGCCTTCTGAATGTGGAAAAAGAAAAAATCTGTCAACATATTCTGTGGAAAAATGAAAATTCGACAACTGATATACTCCCAATGAAGTAGATACTGGAAAAACAAAAAATTTCCAGACTACACATAGGGAGTTTTTGTATTAGACCTCTCCTATAACGTAACCCTTTCGGTGACCAGTTAAGAATCTCGCTTAAAATTATATATTGTATTGCTTAGTATTTTGCTCTTAATCTACCGCGGCTTTCACCTTACTACGGTAGTGATTTAACCGAGTTATGAGAGGAGTCTATTGTTAACAGTAGGTTCATACTGAGTTAATTCTAAATTAAAAAAAAGATGCTATAATCCAAAACATCAACATATAATGACAAGTGAGTGTACAACTTGTGAATTTTGTGAAGGAAGGTGGAGATCATGCAAAAATTTGTTTTTGGAATTTTGGTTGTCATAGGGCTGGTCTTCCTGTGGCTATTCCTTGGAATCCTAGGTGTGTGGGATAAAATTGGCCAACGGACAGTTGAAATAAAAGAAGAACTGTTTGAAGATGTAGATCTGGGGGAAGAAATTGATGAAGAAAAGGAGAACGAGAGATGAACAACAACATAAAAACAAGAATGACTGGTGCAATTGTAGTAGGTATAGTATTGGTAATCGGAACAATTTTACTATTTATGTCCATGACAATTATTCCCCAAGGACACGTTGGATTAGTATGGTCACAAACTGACGGTGTACAAGATAATATTTTAGGAGAGGGCCTTACCTTTGTAGCACCCCTCCATCGGGTAACAGCCATGCCAATCTCTACAGAAACAGTAAGTGTGAATTATTTCAACGTCATTACAAGAGATGGAAAAACCCTAGGCATTCAAATGTCTTACGACTACTCAGTGCAAGCAGATATGGTAACCAATATCTTTACCATGTTTAGAGGGCAAAGCATGGATGTGATTGAGCAAGGCTGGCTTGAGGATCGTGTCCAACGGGCGTCTTTAAATGTATTCGGGCGTTATAGCGTAATGGATGTTTTTCAAAACCTGGCACGTATTCAAGGAGATGTTTTTGAAGAAGTCGTTAGCATTGTAGAAAAATATGGCTTCACCATTTCAGCTGTGACCATTCAAGCACCCATCTTAGATTCAGATACCCAAGCCATGGTTCAACAGTTAGTAAATGCTCAACTAGAATCAGAAAGAATGCAAATTGAATTAACCCAAGCATCCATTGAGGCTGATACCCTCATTGAAGAAGCCCGCGGTGTTGCAGAATCAACCCTCATTTTGGCAACTGCAGAAGCAGAGGCAAACCAATTACTCCAACGTTCATTAACAGAAGAATTAATTGCAGCACAATGGATTGAAGCATGGGACGGCCGTTTACCGGTAGTGTCGTCAGGTGAAGGGGGAAATCATATTATTGATATTTCTTCCATTATTGGTGGGGATTAACAGATTTAAAAAGCATTTGAGTGCCGTTTTCTAAGCGGTGTTCAAATGCTTTTAAACTTTCCTATCTATTAAATACCCAAAGTGTCGCATATTACCAGCATTATGAGGACTAATTTGAAAGTGTCTTTTGAAGAATCAAAAGATAGATATTGATTGACTTTCAAGAAATATACTGTTACAATATGTATAAATCATTTAAATATTGTCGAGGTAAGGAGTCTATCATTGTGTCTACTACTCAATCAGCTAAATTTTCGTTTAAAAATCAAAAAAATCAAATAGAAGTGTATGCCACGGTTGCAATGATACTTCTGCTATTCATACTAGTTAGCTACATCATATATATAAATTTTTCCTATTATTGGGACTTTCTCCACTCAGACATCGCTGCTGATCTTGCATTTATACGAGAAGCAGCAAGTAGGTTTAGTTTATTCCCTCCCGGATGGGCGCATATAAATGAAATGCGGTTTGTTTACATCACGACACCAGCAATATTGTTTTACTGGATAACAGGAAATGTACATGTTGCGTATTCACTTGCAACCTCATTAATGTTAATTGTGAATATAGCTTTGTTTTACTATATGATGAGCTTTAAAAAAAGAAATATTTTTGCCATGCTAGGTGGGATTCTTGTACTCCTTATCTTTTTCTCTAGATACGGCATTTTTTCTACTTTTTCTATACTTTTTATCAATGCATCCTTATCCACACATTTGGCAACTATTTTTTTAACACTGGGTGTTTATTTACGTATTAAATATAAAACAGAAGCACACTTTAAAGGGGAGAAGGTTTTATGGGGGCTTACTTTACTGTTAGCGTTCGCTCAGGGGATACAATCTACACGTATGATTGTTGCTTTATATGCGCCGATACTTGTTGTAGAGCTTTTACCACTTTTACGCAGTGTGAGTGAGAAGAATTGTAAAATTAACGGTAAAGGAATGCTTTATGCATTGCTTGCTTTTTTGCTAAATGGATTGGGAATTATGTTTGTCGATTTTCTTGTTGAAAATGATATCATTCTTTTGGCACAGATTGGTCGGACTACAGTATTGTACATTGTTCATTCTTCTCAATTTATTGAACGACTAATTCTCACATTTACAGGACTCTTTAATACATTGGGCTTATCAGGTGGCAATGATATCTTCTCTACTGAAGGGTTTACTTTTGTGATTAGAGCTGCTTTTATATTTGCAGTTTTATTCATTTATACAAAAATTCAAAAAGATGCTTCAGATAAGAACTTAGTTGATATACTTGTGGTTACAGTGATATTTAATTTTTTAGCCCAGGCCTTGACTTTTATGGGAATGGGAGAGCGTTTCAACTTCACTGCAACTTCTCTTATTGCTGTTATTTTTGTCATTGCTTTTTGTCATGTTGTGGAAAATATCCCTACTGAAAAGGCAAATATAAAAAATCAATCTGCAATTAGTAAAAATAACTTTTTTGTAACATTAATTAACATGCTAGAGCATCATAGTCCGCAAAAATATTTGGCAGGTGGACTGATTGTAGTTTTGTTAATGGGGACATTCTTAAGTGTAGACACATTGAGAGTAGAAAGAAACCCTGATTTGATCGGACATCAGCTAAGTGTTATAGATTTTTTGAAAGAAGAAAATTTAACAGTCGGTTATGGCTATTTTTGGCAAGCTCTCTCAATCACTGCTGCTGCAAATTGGGATATTCACATAATTCCGCTTCATGCAGGGATTACAGGACCTCCTATACGTCAGGGTGTTGCTTATCATGACTTTTATCATAACGAAGAGAGAGTATTTCTGCTTGCCCCTCTACATCGAATAGAGGAAGCTTATACTTACGATTGGATGGCAGAAATTTTGTATTATGATGGGCAAAGACATGACTTTCCTTGGGGATGGGTCATTTATATTTTCGACTATAATCCTTGGGCAGATTGGAAGTAGGATTGGGTGATTAGCTTGAAACTTATTATAATTGAAAAAGAAATGGATAAGTTTAAGAATAGAGGAGAGATTGAAAAATGCAGTGGGTTAAAAATACAACTAAAAATATTGTAGACAAAGTTTTGGCAGTTAAAGGGGGTTATTTTTTCTTATTCTCTTTAGCGATTATGATGATTTATACAAGTAGCTCTCCGCTATATGTAACAAATCCTTGGGTAGACTCTAATTCGTTCATGACAATGGGACGTGGAATCTGGCATGGTCTAGTTCCTTATCGAGATTTATTTGAACAAAAAGGGCCGATTTTATATTTCATGCACACTTTAGGGTACTTGATGAGTCCAGGTCAATTTTGGGGAGTTTACGTCTTACAAAGTCTTGCAATGACCATCAATACAGTTTATTTTTATAAAACTGCTAGACTCTTTTTAGATGAAAGAATTGCCTTTATCGTGTCTTTCTTCCTACCTGTGACGATTTTAAACCGTTTCTTTCATTATGGAAACAGTGCTGAAGAATTCGTCTTGCCAGCTATTTTCATTCTGATTTATACCATCCTTAATGCGGCAAAAAAGGAAGAATATTCATTTTCAAATAAAGAACTATTTGCACAAGGGATGCTATTGGCTTATGTCTTTTGGATTAAATACTCACTAATCGGTGCTTGGATCGTTTTCGTCTTGGTTTATGCAGGGTATTTGTTAGTCAAAAAAGAGTTTGTAAAGCTTCGACAAGGACTGCTATTTGGTATCGGTGGTTTTTTAGCCCTTTCCCTGCCTGTGATTCTTTACTTTGAGTTTAATGGGGCAACTTTCTATTTGTTTGATGTTTATTTTGTAACGAATATAACGGCTTATGCGCATGGCGATGTTTCTACTGTTGTTCGTTTATTTGATGCACTTCGTATTTTGTTGGAAAGGTATCGTTATTTTCCTTTTGTTTCCCTATTGGTAATTATTGGGCTTGGTACACTATGCTACACGACGTTATTCACTAAGAAGAAAGTGGTACACTTAACGTTAATACTTGCTTTTTTTGCTACTGGTATGCTTCAATATTTTGGTGGAATCATTATCGGCTATTACTTTTTGATCATGTCACCGTTTATTTCTCTTGGCGTCTTGGCGATTGCGAAATTGTTAGCAGATAATAAGCTTATTATCTTTGAACAATGGAAAAAAGGAAGCTTATGGTTTACCATCGGTTTCGCGTTGTTGCTACCTTTAATTGGAAACGATAATATTAGGCATTCACGTCTTTTCCCAGGAAATCCGTACATTCAAATAGGTCATTGGGAAAATACTTCTCCTAATTCTGGCTTAACTGCACAACAGTATTTTGCACAAATTATTAACGAAGTACCAGATGCAACCTTACTCAATTATGGCTTTTTAGATGGTGGCTTCTATTTAGCTGCAAATGTCTTGCCAATTAATAGATTTATGATGATCAATAACATTCCTCACTGGAATTTTCCAGAAATGTGGGATGAACAAACAGCAATGGTTGCTGAACAACTAGTAGATTTTGTCGTGGTGCGTACCACAACAGATACAGATATTTCCGGAGAAGGGTATTTTCATGGAGGTCGTGTTGATTTCAGTCTTTTAAATCAAAATTATGATTTAGTTGCCATTCACGTTCAGCGGTTCGAAGGTTGGACATTTAGATATTTGCTCTATCAAGTAAGGCCAAATTAATGCGCTGAAAAATGAGATATAGTGATTATCATAAGCAGGAGAAGATGAAAATGAGAAAGAATATACTTTATATGGTGCTTCCATGCTATAACGAAGAAGAAGTCATTCATGAAACGGCAAAAAGGATGAAAATAAAACTTAACCATTTAATTGAAAAAAATAAAATTTCGGATCAAAGTAAAATTGTATTTGTCAATGACGGCTCTAAAGATAGCACATGGGACATCATAAAAAAACTTCATCAAGAAGAAAAACTTTTCAGTGGCATCAACTTAACACGTAATCGCGGTCATCAAAATGCATTACTAGCAGGTTTAATGACTGTTAAAGATTTATGTGATTTTACGATTAGTATGGATGTCGATTTGCAAGATGATATTGATGCCATTGATGAAATGGTTGATAAGTATCATCAAGGAAATGACATTGTTTATGGCGTTAGAGATAACCGAGAAACAGATACTAGATTTAAGCGAAATACAGCGATGCTCTATTACAGAATATTAAAGTCTCTAGGTAACGATAGTATCCCAAATCATGCAGACTTTAGATTAATGACACGCAGAGCTTTAAATGGCTTTGCTGAATTCAAAGAGGTTAATTTATTTCTCAGAGGTTTGGTTCCGATGATCGGATATAAAAGCGACATTGTTTATTATAAAAGAAATGAGCGTTTTGCCGGAGAGAGTAAATATCCTTTTAAAAAAATGGTTGCATTTGCTATTGAAGGTATTACGTCATTAAGTGTGAAACCCTTAAGACTTATCTCTGGTGTAGGTATTTTCTCTTTTGCTGTCAGTTTCATTTTTGCAATTTATTTTATTATTCAACATTTTTTAGGGCAGACTATCTCTGGATGGGCGTCTACCATCGTAAGTATTTGGGCAATAGGTGGTCTTCAATTGCTTGCATTAGGGATAATAGGGGAGTATATTGGAAAAATCTTTCTTGAAACAAAAGAAAGGCCTAGGTATATTGTTCAGGATTTTCTGAATGAAAATCAAAATTCTGTAGAAGAAATGATCAGGTAAAAAGCAGTATAGGAACCCTTCTTTAAATGGGGTTCTCATACTGTCTTTTTAATCTTGAGTGATGAAAAAGAAAAGTGAATAATCAACTAAGTCGTTGCTTACGATACTCACCTGGGGTGAGACCTCTAATTTCTTTGAACTTCTTTGAAAAATAACTAGGACTCTCCATCCCCACTTCATGACAAATCGTCGTAATATCTAGTTCAGTCTCCAATAAATATTTTGACGCGACACTGATACGATATTGAATCAGATATTGCATGGGAGATATCTCAATGTTTTTTTGAAAACTTCGTAAACATTCCCGATCACTAATATTCGCAGACTTTGCAATCTCGGCAATCGAAATTGAATATTGAAAATTTGAATGAATAAAATCTAACATTGTCTTAACCCTGTCCAAAGTACTATCCTGCTTTATAACCGTTTCTTCTAACAATTCCTGATTATTTTGAATAATAAGATACCAAATTTTGGACAAACCATCACGCACAGCCCATTCGAATCCAAATTGACTTGCTTCGTAAACATAATAAGTCTCCTCTAAAGAATTCAGCACTTCTCTTTGCCAACTCACCTGTGGCTCAAGGATAATAAAAGGAAGCTGGCTGGCATGAATAAGTGGTTTAACATACCGTTGATTAAACACACACTCCACAGAGCCAGAAATCAGACTTGGCAAAAACAGCAGTGAATGCAAAATGCATTCATCATCTCTTTCCACATAAGCAGCATGTAAAACATGACTATTAATAAAACATCCTTGCCCTTCAGTCAAGACAATGGATTCCTGTGGAAAACTAAATTTCACAGTACCTTTCTTAACAATCAGAATCTCAACTTCCTCGTGCCAATGCCAAGGCAATTCTCCTGCAAACTGACGCTTGATGTCAGTAAAATAAGCCGTACATGGAAACAACATCGCATCTTGCGACGTTGATTGATGTTGATTTTCATCTAAATCTAATTCACAATCTTTAACAGACATAACAATGCATCCTCTCATTTTGGCGGTTTTATTATATTATAAGGCGTTTTTGAGCTTGTGGCAAGCATGAATTTGTGATTTAATAACAGCAGGACAAAATTTAAAGGTGATGAAAATGAAAAGTTACATTGATTTACATATGCATTCCATCTATAGTGATGATGGGGAATTTACACCAGCTGAACTCGTTGAGAAATGTAAAGAAGCAGGCATAAAAGTCATGTCAATCGCAGATCATAACTCAGCCAAAGCCAATGTCGAAGCAAAAATAGAAGCCCAAAGAGCAGGCATCCAATATATCACAGGTATTGAAATCGACTGTTCATACAAAGGCATCAACTTACATCTGCTAGGTTATGGCATTGATGAAACAGCCCCAATCTTTGCAGACATAGAAGAAAATGTCCGAGCTCAAGAAGTAAAAGCGTCCTTAGAACGGCTTCCACTAACAAGAAAGCTGGGTTTTGAAATAGAGGAATCTGAACTAAACGCCATTGCTGATATCAACAAACGCGAAATCTGGACAGGCGAAGTTTTTGCCGAAGTGTTACTTGCAAAAGAAGAATATTCAAATCACGAAATACTACAACCATATCGTCCAGAAGGAAATAGAGGAGATAACCCTTATGTAAACTTCTATTGGGACTACTACGCCCAAGGCAAACCTTGCTACGCCACGCTTGTTTTCCCAGAACTAAAAGAAGCCATTGCCATTATCCACGCGCATGGCGGTAAAGCAGTACTCGCTCATCCAGGCAAAAATTTAGAAGGTCAATTCCAATTATTTGACGAAATGATTCATCTAGGTCTTGATGGTGTCGAAGCATTTTGTAGTTATCACTCAGAAGAAACTGCAAAACATTTCCATGAACGCGCAATGTATCACAAAATATTTTACACCTGCGGCAGTGACTATCATGGAAAAATCAAACCTTCAATCACACTTACTGGGCATGGGTGTTCCATAGACTCGGACGAAGTGATGAAGCAACTGAACATCAGACAGGAGTTGTAAAATTTTGATTTCACTATTAATCATTATCTACCTATCATTCATCATGCTAGGACTTCCTAACGTACTGGGAAGTGCCTGGCCTGTTATTCACGAAGATTTAGGAACATCAGGCGCAAATGCCGGTATCATCTCCATGATCCTTTCAGGCTCAACCATTCTTGCATCATTCCTCTGTGACAAAATGCTTAGAAAGCTAGGAGCTGGCAAACTAACCCTCGTCAGCCTAATTGCTATGGCTGTTTCCTTGTGGGGCTATTCCATCTCAACCCACCTCATCCACCTCTGCTTATGGAGCATTCCACTAGGACTTGCAATGGGCTTCTTAGACGCAACCCTAAATAATGTAGTTGCCCTAAAATATCAAGCCAAACACATGAACTGGCTCCATGCCTTCTGGGGTGTAGGTGCAGCAATCGGTCCAGTTATTATGTCGACCTTCCTGATCAGACAAAATGATTGGCAAGGAGGCTACCGCTTTATGGGGCTAATTCTTCTAATTTTCATTGTTCTATTTTTCGCATTATTTAAACTATGGAAACAGGTTGAAAATCTATCAACAGATTCATCAGGAGAAAGTGGAGAAGCCCTATCTTTACCACAGATACTCAAATTAACAGGGGTTAAGCAATCATTATTTTTATTCTTTTGTTATACAACCATTGAAGCGACAGTGGGATTGTGGGTAAGTAGTTATTTGGTCATCATTAGAGATTTGCCAGAGGAGACTGCGGCTCTATGGGTGGCATTATACTTTGGTGGGATTACAGTTGGACGATTCATGGCAGGATTTTTGACGATGAAATTATCTCATAAACAGTTGATTAATTTAGGAAGTGGTCTAATTGGTCTAGGCGTTATCATCTTATTTTTACCTATCCCAACCAACTTTCTATTACTAGCATTATTTCTAATCGGATTTGGATGCGCCCCGATTTTTCCGAGTTTAATTCACGAAACCCCAAGCAATTTCGGAACAGACAAAGCCCAATCCATTATTGGCGTTCAAATGGCTTTTGCCTATACAGGTTCCATGTTAATGCCGCCGCTATTTGGGTTACTTGCCGAATTTGCAAGTTACAGATTATTTCCCGTTTATATTGGGGTATTTCTGGTTGTAATGATGGTTATGGCTAAATGGCTATATCAAAAAATATCAAGTACCTAAATACAGTAAAAGCTCAGTCACATTGGATTGAGCTTTTATTGTATAAAAACATACCCAATATACGCAAGATAAGTAGCGATAAATATAACAGCTTCCTTACGCTTAATTTCCCTTGCTGTAACTGAAGTGACCCAAAGAAGTAGGACGGCAACGATCATAAAAATCACATCAACAAAAGTAAAGGCTGTTGTAATCACTTCACCTAATATCACAACAGGGAGTCCAAGCACCACACAGATATTAAAAATATTTGCGCCAACAATATTCCCGATGGCCATGTTATTTTCGCCTTTTTTAGCAGCGACCACAGTTGTCACTAGTTCAGGTAGGGAGGTTCCGATGGAAATAACGGTGATTGAGATAATTTTCTGACTAATTCCAACAGTTATAGCCAAAGCTTCAACATTGTCAACGATTAAGTGACTTCCAAAAAGGATGCCTGCTAAACCTAGAATAATCATTACTGTTGACCGTGGAAGTTTATATTTTGCTGGTTCAACTGCTACTTTATTTGCTTTATCAGCTTGGATAATTGTGATGAGGTAGTAGATAAAAATGGAGAAAAAGAGGAGCAAAATAACGCCATCGGCGCGTGATAATGAATTATATAAAACGTTGTTAAAGAAAGTGTCTAGAAGCAGAACTGACAGGCCTAAGGTGACCAGTAATAAAATGGGAATTTGTTTTCTGATCACGTCATTTTCGATTTTAAACGGCTTAATCAAAATGGCAATCCCCAATATAATAAGGATGTTTCCGATACTACTCCCGATGACATTGCCAAAAAGCATGTCTGCATTTCCCGACAGGTGGGAATTAAAAGAAATGGCAAGTTCAGGTGCAGATGTCCCGAAAGAAACAACAGTCAGCCCGATAATGGTGGTTGATATTTTAAAATTTCTTGCAAGACTTGCCGACCCCTCCACAAAGAAGTCAGCACATTTAATGAGTAAGATGAACCCGATAATTGCCAACCCGATATTAAGTAACAATTGGAACAACCCCCTTGAATTTGGATGACCTTATTATTTCCCAAGCAATGTTTAAATATGTAAATGGCATCATTCCTAAACGTCGTTAAATCCCTCTTTAACGTCAAAACCATTGGCATAACCAACGATAAACAGCTCATCCTTGCGTTTAAAGAAGAATTGCCCCAAACGATGGCAGAATAACGTATAATAATATCATGCTTAAGAAAGCAACTTAAAAGGAGTGGTCAAAATGACTTTATTTGATATTTTAAACTGGGGCTTAACAATTTTATGGCTAGGATGGGGCACATGGGTTTATATGGATGCCAGAAAGCACAATATGGAGAAGAAATTAAAATGGACTCTAAGATTAATGGTTAACCCATTCGCAATGAAGAAATACAAAAAAGCTCGTGCAGAACAGACATAAATGTCAGCATAAATCAAGGATGTGAAAGAATATGAAAAAATTATACATCAAGCAAAAAATTAGCTTTAGAGAAAAATTTACCGTAACAGATGAGACACAAAATATGCGTTATGAAGTAGTCGGAAAAATCTTAACAGTCGGCAGAAAAGCAACCATTACAAACACATTAGGTACTGAAGTTGCCAGAATTGAAGAGAAAATCGTAGCATTAATGCCGAAATACGAGCTGATTATTGGAAAGGAAGTGGTCGCCACTATCCAGCAAAAAGTGGCAGTGGCTAACCAAAAATATAAAGTGACATGCAAGGGGGTTGAAGTTAAGGGAGATTTAATGAATTTGAATTTTACTATCATGCGTAATGGAGAGTCAATTGGGGCAATCAAAAGAAAGGTATTTGCCTCGTTGGAGAGCTTTGAAGTGGACATCTACGATGACAGTTGCGAATTACTAGTGACCACTCTTGTTCTTGCCATCGCCTTTGCCAATGAATTCGGTGCAGTAGGCTAGTAGTGGATCACTTACTGGGGACTCCTTTAGCCACCATCGACATACTATTTTTGGAACAACTTCAATCAATTAAGGAATGGAATGGCAATTTCCTGAAATTATTTCAATGGCGAGAGGGTGTTGAAGCAAGAAATCACCTTCACACAGCACTCCTCAATGATACACAATTATTTTACCGAAAGCCGATGGCTAATGAAATCAGCATTTATCAAAATCCATTCAATCTAAAGCCTACAAGTAAGAAACAATTGTTAATTATCTTTACCGAAAATGAGTCAGTAGTCGAGAGCGAAATGAAAAATTATTCAGCATTTTTAACCCAACAAAAAATCCCCAATCGCCTTATAGAGGTTACAGATAAAAAAAAGCTAGGCAATTATACGACCTTGTTATCTATGATTGAATTAGAACTTTGAACTAGGCAAAGCCTTGAATAGGCTCAATTGCCTAGTTTTTAATTTTGGGGTTGAAAATTCTCGCTAAATTTGATACAATAGAATTATAATGATAACTTATATTATACACATTAATATTGCCTAAATATTCATCAAAAATAAAATGAAAACGCCAATCATTATGTAAAAACGTTTTCTGTTTCGCTTTTCACAAGAGATTGAGCCTCATTTTTGCGTAACTATATAGTGTAGGGTGCTTTTGCCTATACAAAAAAATATAGGAGTTGACGCAAAATGGCAGAAACTAAAAAGATAAAAAATATTGATGATTTAACATTTGGAGATGAATACCTGTTTGAAGAGGTTATGCAAAATAAAGAACTTTGCAAATTATTCATCAAGACCTTTTTGGAAATTCCAGACATTGTGGATATTGAATATATCAGTGCCGAAGAAAGTTACAAAGACTCATTTTGGTCAAAAGGTGTAAGATTTGATATTTTCGTCAAAGGTCAGGACGGCGTTGCATACGTGGTCGAATTGCAGCAAATAGACACAAAAGAAATTGACAAACGTCTGCGATATTACCAATCTATGGTGGATTCAAAGCAATTACCAAAAGGTAAGAAAACCACCTACAAAGATCTAAAAGATAGTTTCATTATCTTCATTGCTCGTGTCGACCTTTTTGATAGAGGACGATATCGCTATTCATTCAGAACAATTTGTGAAGAAGAGCCAGATTTAGCAATAGAGGATGGTGCCTATAAAGTGATTTTTAATACCCAAGGGACACATGGAGATGTGAGTGAAGATGTCAAAGCATTCTTAAAAGCTATTGAAGGTAATGCCACGGATGAAACGGAAAGTAAAAACCTGTTTGTGCAAAAATTTGAAGCGTTTGCCGAAGAAATCAAGGCGGACGAAACATGGAGGAAGAGCTATATGCAGACTGAACTTAGAATGCAAGAGAAAATTGAGGCTGGCATTGAAAGTGGTATAAAAGAAGCAGTGGAAAAAGCGGTAGAAGAAGCAGTGGAAAAAGCAGTAGAAGAAGCAATTGTAGAAGAAGCGAGAAAAGAGAAATTGGAGATAGCAAAAGAGATGTTATCAGACGATGTGCCATTAGAAACGATTTCGAAATATACCAAACTTTCAATTGATGCAATTGAGAAACTTAAATCGGAAATGTTCTGATGGAAGAAAAGCTATAGATGGATTGAAATAAGTACGAGTTGAAAATCTTTGTAATGTGACGACCGCTAAGAAACAAGCGGTCTTTTCTTGTTGAGATAACGTTTTATAGTTGCTAGACCTCCCTACATCATGATAAAATATTCAAATAACCAATTTTGGAGTTTAGTAGGTGTGTGAACAATGAGCTTTGTGGATATATTTTGGATATTAACAGGGGCTTTAGACTTTGTCATAACATGGGTGATGATTAAAATCCTTATGAGTGACAAAAAAGTGACCCTAAGAGAGGTAGGTATGGGGTTAGCTTTGGCTTTGACTTTTGGTATTGCCCATTATTTTATCACCATTTGGGCTGCGCCTCTTATTTACATCCCTGCTCTGATTTTTTTAACCTGTTATATAAAGAAGTATAATCTCAAGAAAGCCATTATTTTGACCTCTTTGGGGATGTTTGTTCAGTTGGTGATTCCGGTGGTGACTTTTGCTATTTTCCTTGAACTCATTGGCCCATACTTTCTGTTTGAATTGTATCACTTCCTTTACTATACACCTGCGAATTTATTACTAGGTTTTTTGGTTGTTTTTCTGATTAAGATGACCACAGGAAAAGTGCGAAGATTTATTAATCAAAATGAAAATTTACAAACAGCTATTATGTGGATTTGTTTGCTGATTCTTGTTCCTTTTTATGGTGTAACCATTTGGCGAGTTCATCTAGGAAATACCAATGCATTTATACTAACCCAGATGGCTTTTCTTGTGTTATATCTTGTTATATCCTTTATCGGATTTTACTTTTACTCAAAATCTATTCGTGAAAAGCATGAAATCCAGCGCAAAGAGGTTGAGCAAAAATCTTTGCAATTATACACGGCAGAGATTGAAAAACATTATTCCTCTATGCGACAGTTTAAGCATGATTATCAGAATATTTTATCTTCTTTGGACGACTATGTTAAAAATAAGGATTATGCCGGTTTGGAAGGTTATTACAGAGAAAAAATTAGACCTGCATCATTGGTGATGGATAAACATTTGTTTGAATTGGAGCCTTTGGGAAATATCAAAATTCAGGAGATTAAAAGCATTTTTTCGCTGAAATTAATGCGGGCACAGGAGCTTGGGATTGAGATTGTTTTTGAGGCAAAGGAAGAGATTAATAGGTTGTCTACGGACTCGGTTGTATTGGTGCGGTCATTGGGAATTTTACTTGATAATGCTATTGAAGAGTTGATGACCCTTGGACGTGGAGTGCTTCATGTGGCGGTGATTAAGAGGAATAAAAGTGTGATGTTTGTGATTGCGAATACTTGTCGCGAGGATATAGAGCGGATTCATCAATTAAAACAGCCTGGTTTTTCGACTAAAGGTGATGGGCGTGGGATTGGGCTGTCGAATTTGGCGCAGTTTGCTAAGGAAAATGGGACGATGCGGGTTGAGACTAGCATTGAGGGTGAGCGATTTGTGCAGAAAGTGATTGATAAGGAGATTTGAGTGATGTTACCTATTTTTATTTGTGAAGATGATGCGAGACAGCGTGAAAAAATAGAAAAAATTATCGCTGATTTCATTTTAATCGAAGATTTAGATATGAGTATCAGGGTTGTGACAGAAAATCCTTTAGAGGTTTTGGACTATTTAGAAAGTCATGATAAGGCTATGGGCTTGTATTTTTTAGATGTGGATTTAGGACACGAAATGAATGGGATTAGTTTGGGAGCACAGATTCGGAAAATTGACCCGTTGGGGAAGATTGTTTTTGTGACAACCCATGGCGAGATGTCTTATATGACGTTTTTGTATAAAGTTGAGGCGTTGGATTATATTATTAAAGATCACCCTGATGGTATTGATGAGCGGGTTCGGGATTGCATTCGGATTGCCCATGCCAATTATTTAAGTGATGCTAACCCTGAGCGCAAGGTGTTTAAGGTTAAGGTGGAAGATCGTGTGATGATGGTTGAACAGGATGATATCATGTTTATTTCATCGTCAGATGTGCCTCATATGTTGACTTTGCATTTTGATAATAGTCATATTGATTTTCCTGGCTCGTTGAAAGAAATTGAAGCTTTGTTGCCAGATTTTTATCGGAGCCATAAATCTTATTTGGTTAACCCTGCGAATGTGAAAGAGATTAATAAGGGGGCAAACGAAGTCGAGATGGTTAATGAGGAAATTGCTTTGGTTTCTGTGCGAAAAATGAAGGGATTGCTTGCTTTAGTTTAAGAAGGAATTTGGTGTGAAAGGATGAACGAAGTTACAAATCCTCGTAATAGTGAATAAGTGTACAGATATCAAATGGAGGGTTTATGTAGTAAAACTAAATTTCAACTAAAGATTGTCGTAAAAAAATTGATTTTTAAGTAAATTATTGGTAAAATAAAGGTAGGAGGTGAGAAATGTGGCTAAATTAAAAGATATTGCAAAGGCAACTGGCTATTCAGTTGCGACAGTTTCAAGGGTGCTCAATCACGATTACTCGTTTAATGTACCAGAAGAAACGCGTTTGAAAGTATTGAGAACAGCTGAGCGATTAAACTATGTCGCAATCAGCAGGCGTCATCGCCCTTTTTATGCAGAGGATAAGGCAAGTGAGGAGGAGAAGAAATTAAGAGTCGGTTTGGCATATTCTTATTCGCCTTCTGATGAGATCATTGACCCTTACTATCTTTCGATCAAGTCTGCCATTGGTGAAAGTTGCGAAACAAGTGGTATTGATTTGAAAGTTTTTTACCTGCATGAAAGAGAGTACCATGACATCAAAGAAGCAAATCTTGATGGCTTGATCGCGTTGGGAAAATACAGTGATTATGAAATTAGTGCCTTATATGAGATACATCCGAATTTTGTTATGGTAGATTGCTATACCGAACATCCTGCAATTGATGTCGTGATGGTAGATTTGAAAGTTGCGACAAAAGATGTGATTGATTATTTATATGAAACAGGTGTCGCATCCATTGGTTTTATTGGCGGAATTGAAAGTACAATAGATGGTAAAATTATTGAAGATACTCGATTTAAGACATTCTCAAAACATGAAAGGTCCGATCATGAAGCGATTTATCTAGGAAGATTAACTGCCGATTCGGGATACGAAATCATGAATAATATTATTAAATCGGGCAATATTAAACCAGCTTATATCGTGTCAACAGATGTAATTGCAACAGGTTGTTTAAAGGCGTTGAATGAGCATAAAATCAAAATTCCAGATGAAGTTTCCATCATTAGCTATAACAATAGCATTCTTTCCGAATATACCAATCCAGCCCTTTCGACAGTGGATTTGAACACGCATTATTTGGGAATGGCAGCAACAGAAACAATGCTTGAGCGGATCAAAAATAAACGTTCACTTGGTAAAAAAATATTTATCCCTACGCAACTTATCATACGCGAAAGCAGTCTTTAAATAAAAAACTTGACAATCTGAGGAAAATGTTTATATAATAAAATAGATTAATATCTTAGCAAATGGAGGAATTCAATATGAAAGTAATCGATACAAAAAATGCACCAGCGGCGATTGGACCTTATTCACAAGGGATCCACGCAGGAGATACCCTGTATGTTTCAGGTCAATTACCATTAGATCCAATAATAATGGAATTTGCATCTGATGATGCCAAGGGACAAACTGTTCAATGTTTGGAAAACTTAAAGGCAATCATTGAGGAAGCAGGTTTTACACTAGAAAATGTTGTTAAGTGCGGGATTTTCTTAAAAGACATGAATGATTTTGCAGCAGTCAACGAAGCTTATGGGCAGTATTTCAGTAGTCATAAGCCAGCTAGGTTCTGTGTAGAAGTTGCAAGATTACCAAAAGACGCAAAAGTTGAAATTGATGCAATTGCGGTTAAGTAGAAGTTTGTGTATGTAGACAAGCGTTGACCAGATCACTTAAAAGGTGATAAAAGAAGGGCGATTGAATTCAGTCGTCCTTTCTTATCAGTCAGACCAAATTCTAGTCGGATAAAAAATTTAGTAAAAACAAAACCTCTATCAAAAGAGTGTTCACTTCATAAAATTTAGTTTAGTAAAAATTTAAATCATGCTTAAAAAGCCGTAGCAACAGCATTTTTACGTGGTTGATGGCGGTAAAAAAAGAATTAAGTAAAAAAATTTACTAAAGTTAAGTAAAAAAGTGTTGACATAAGTTAGGGAATTTGCTATAATCTCAGGCAAGAGCTTACTTCATCAAGCTTGAACATAATAAAAATAACCCTATTTGAGGAGGAAAAAAAATGAACAGAAATATTTATCCACCAGAACCATTTCGTATCAAGACAATTGAATACGTAAAAATGAACACACGTGAGGAGCGCGAGCAACTTGCGAAAGAAGCAGGGTACAACACTTTCTTAATGAATTCAGAGGATGTTTATATTGACTTACTCACGGATTCAGGAACAAATGCAATGAGTGACCAGCAATGGGCTGGAATCATGCGAGGTGACGAAGCTTATGCAGGTAGCCGTAACTGGCATCATTTAGAGTCAGTTATTAAGGAGTATTTTGGTTTCAAGCATGTTGTACCTACTCACCAAGGACGTGGAGCAGAGAATATTCTTTCTACACTAGCGATCAAGCCAGGACAATATGTACCTGGAAACATGTACTTCACGACAACTAGATTCCACCAAGAAAATAATGGCGGTATCTTTGTGGACATCGTTCGCGATGAAGCACATGATTCTACAATAGATGTTCCTTTCAAAGGAAATGTAGATATCAATAAACTTCAAAAATTGATTGATGAAAAAGGTGCTGAAAATATTGCATACGTGTGTGTTGCGATTACAGTTAACCTTTCTGGTGGACAACCTGTGTCAATGCAAAACTTACGTGAAACTTATGAATTATGTAATAAGCATGGCATTAAAGTATTTATGGATGCAACACGTTGTGTTGAAAATGCTTATTACATCAAAGAGCAAGAAGAAGGTTATGCTGACAAGTCAATCAAAGAAATTCTTTTCGAAGAATTCTCATATTCTGATGGTGCAACAATGTCTGGTAAAAAAGACTGCTTAACAAACATCGGTGGATTCTTAGCAATGAACTGTGATGAAATGTTTACACAAGCAAAAGAATTAGTTGTTGTTTATGAAGGAATGCCTTCTTATGGTGGGATGACTGGACGCGACATGGAAGCAATGGCAATTGGTATTAAAGAATCAGTTGATGAGGCTTACATTGAGCATCGTATTAAGCAAGTTCGTTACTTAGGTGAAAGATTAAAAGAAGCAGGTGTTCCAATTATCAACCCTGTTGGTGGACACGCAGTATTTTTAGATGCAAGGTTGTTCTGTCCACACCTGACGCAAGAAGACTTCCCAGCTCAATCATTAGCTGCACAGTTATTCATTTCATCAGGTGTACGTTCAATGGAGCGCGGTATTATTTCTGCAGGTAGAGATATTAATACTGGTAAAAACCATGCACCTAAATTAGAAACAGTACGTTTAACAATTCCACGTCGTGTTTATACCTATGCACATATGGATTATGTAGCTGATGCTGTTATTGAATTATACAATAACAAAGAAAAAATCCCAGCACTTGAGTGGGTTTATGAGCCGAAACAACTAAGATTCTTCACTGGTCGTTTTCAGCCAAAAAATAAATAATTAAGCGAATTGGTACGCTTTTCCTAGGCGGAAAGTGTACCGATTTTTGAATTAATAACGGAAAGCGTATTTGAAAATTACTTTTAAGGAGAGATTTAAATGGCAGGTCCTGAAAAACAAGGTGTAATGAAATGGGTTCATATCGTTGTTGCACTACTATTGATGTTTGTTGTAGGTAATATTATACCTGTTTCGGAAACAGCGTATACAGCGGTAATTAATAATAATGAAGTAGCATTATATTCTATATTTGGTGCGCTTGTACCATTAACACCAATTGGATTACAAGTTATAATGATATTTGTCGGGGTCGTTTATTCTTGGATATTTATCGGCTTCTTGTGGCCAACATTGCTTGGTCTTGTGGCTATGGGATTATCTGACTTTATCACGACAGCTAATATGAACGCTGTTTGGAGTGGTTCATTCGGAAGTAGTGTTGCAATCCTATTGTTGTTCTCTATGATTTTATTTGGGAATGTTGAACACGTTGGTGCTACAAAATACATCACAAGATTTTTCTTAACAAGAAAAATTCTAAATGGTAGACCAATCGTATTCGCATTGATTTTCTTTCTTGCAACGTACGCCCTCTCGTTAGCTGTAAACGTAACACCATCTTTATTACTAATGTGGGCTGTATTATACGGAATTTTAAAAGACTTGGGTTATCAAAAAGGTGAAAAATTTACATCATTTATGATTGTTGGTACGTTCTTAGGTGCAATTTCAGGTCAGGCAACGTTACCGTTTACAGGTTCAACTCTTGCAATCATTGAAGTGTTTAACTCAACTGTTTATAACATTACAGGCACGCAACAAGATTTACCATTCTTACAATATGTAATTGTAGGTATAATCTTTGCATTAATAGGGATAGGTGCATACGTATTATTTATGAAAGTTGTGTGTACGAAAGAAGACTTAGCTAAAGTTGCGAATGTTAGCACTGAAATGTTTACCAAAGAACCATTGCCACCAATGAATGGCATTCAAAAAGTAAACTTCGCTGCTATGCTTATCTTCATGTTCATGTTACTTGCACCTGATTTCATGAGTGCTGATTGGCCAATAATCGGTGGAGCAATTGAAATGCTCGGAAAAATGGCGCCTGCGGGAGTTGCAATCTTCATTACAGCAGTTATGTGTTTAATTAAAATTAAGGGAGAACCTGTTTTCGATTTCCCTGTTGTGGCAAAAAATCACATCAACTGGGATGTTTATGTAATGGTTGCGGGTGCAATGTACATTGCCAACAGTTTAACTCATGCATCTACTGGTGTTACAGACTGGATGGTTGTTCTATTTGAACCAATTCTAGGCGGACATTCAGCATTTATATTCTTTGCTATTATGTTATTGTTTGGTATGTTTGTAACTTCTTTTGCTTCGTCATTAGTTATTGGTATTGCATTAATGCCTATTCTTGTACACTTCGGGATACAGTCAGGTGCAAATATCGCTTCTGTTACAACAGTTCTAGTATTATTAATTCACTATTCAATTATCCTACCATCTGCATCGGT
>Ga0131853_10002983_pt1 | contig 30360 bp, 30 predicted proteins | sample TergutLab28metaG_FD_92764 | JGI IMG/M metagenome (GOLD analysis project Ga0131853, IMG submission 92764) | Labiotermes labralis P1 segment gut microbial communities from Petit-Saut dam, French Guiana - Lab288 P1 (version 2) (version 2) | ecosystem: Host-associated > Arthropoda: Insects >... | reverse complement strand
TAAAAATTCGTTTATTCGAAATTTGAGGTTGCAGGTTGTACTAGCTGTACACCAAAACCGAAAATAAAGAAGAAGCGAATTTTTAGCTGCTTCAGGCGTGTTGTACATTGTATTGCAAGGGTAATTCAACATGAGTATTTCATAATTCTAAAAGAGAGGGCAGATCAAAGTGCGTAAAAAGAAAGTTATTGCTTTTACCATGTTGGCTCTGCTATTGTCGGGAATGGCAGTGTATTTTGTTTTTTCCCCTTCAGATGATGACTATGATGAGCTTATAATTGGCATAGCCGAGGCGGTTTCTGTAACGCCTGTTAAATACTTTGATGGTATTTCAGACTATCAGAGCATTTTCGATGAGCTTTATTACCCTATTGGCATTTCCATAATGGATTCATATTTAGTTGTGGCAGACTCAATGTGCGACCGTGTGCAAATTTTAGATGGCAGGAATAACGAGCGTATAGGTGTGCCCGGACGTTTTGGTCTATCCTATGCTGATTCAGGTGCTTTTATAGACGGTTTTCGTGAGAACGCTATGTTTATGAAGCCTTCCGGCGTTTTTGTTACTCATAACGGGGATATTGTTGTAAGCGATTCCGGCAATCACGCTATTCGCAAAATAACAGGAGCATTCGTAATTACCATTGCAGGCAACGGTACGAGCGGGTTTAGGGACGGAGCAGAGACTCAGGCGCAATTTAACCAGCCTCGTGCTTCTGTTATGTGTCCGGATGGTTTTATATATGTAGCTGATACTTTAAATCATGTTTTGCGCCGCATAGACCCTAATGGTAATGTAAGCTTGTTCGCAGGTGTTCCGGGTGAAAGCGGATTTAATGACGGATCATTGCATGAAGCTAGGTTTTTTCAACCATCCGGTCTTTATATTACGACAGATGGGGTATTATATGTAGCGGATTCCGCAAATCACGCAATTCGTATGGTTTACAATGGTATGGTAAGCACTGTGGCAGGACAGCCCGGAGAGCCTATTAGGTTTTCAGACTACTTTGAGGGCGGGTTTATAGATGGATTAAATAACGAAGCCCGGTTTAATTTCCCTAGGGATATCGCTTTGCTGCCGGATGGCTCTATATTGGTAGCCGACAGCCTAAATCACGCAATTCGCATGATTACGCCCGAACATACACGGACACTTTTGGGCGGGGGTATGGCAGGACGCTTCCACAGTTCTGCTGAAAACTTACGGCTTACAAGACCGGAAGGCATTGCAACAGATGGTGAAACTTTGTTTATATCCGATACTATGAATAACCGTGTTTTGGCTGTACCTTTAACTTACAGGGTTTTAGCCGGCCGCCCGTCTCGTGGTCAAATGCTTGCCGAAACAGGGCTTACAGTGGATTCACGATTTACTTTTCGAGGTGATATACGTGTATTTTTAGGTGACCAAAGAGTGGATATGGGAAGAGTTCAACCTTGGATTGGTGGAGATTCAATCTTTGTTCCTATTCGTCCGTTTCTTGAAGCCTTGGGCGCAATAGTACATTTGAATGAATCAACAGACGAGCTTTCCATATTTATTGACGACACTGTAACGGTTCTTGCCCGGGATTTGGATTATTTTATAATGAGAGGGATAATGGTTACAACCTTGAGTGAGTTAACCCGCCTGTTTCCCTACACGATAGAATGGTTTCCGGAACTCAGCCTTATTACGCTTTATATACCACAGGATCTAGGGCGTGTCGATAATAGTTGAAATGTCCAGGTTTTGAGAAGGATTTTTGCCATATGAGGCAAAAATTTGCAGGAATACTGAACGTATTCCAAAAATTTTTAACGAAATATGGCAGAAATCCTGCCAAAAGATGGGCGTTGAACACTATTGTCGATGCGCCCTATGAAGGGAGTAAGCTATGTATAAAAAACTTAAAATCTTCATGCCAATTATGTTTTTTGTCTTGTTCAGTCTGATACAATATTTTGTGCTGCTCCCATCAGTAGATAACGTGATACATGATAATGTGATGGTTTCTGAGCGCAATGCCGCAGATAATATTATTATCGTCGGTATAGACGAACGCAGTATAAACGAAATCGGAAGCTGGCCTTGGCCTCGTTTTTTCATGGCAGAGGCAATAACACGCCTTACTGAAATGGGCGCAGCGGCTATTGGCATAAACGTGTTGTATGACACGACCGGTGCTGTGCCGGAATATGATGAAGCTTTACTGAACGCCGCCAGGGGGACGGACAGGCTTGTGCTTGGCGGGATGGGTATATTAAGCCCATTTCAAGATGCTGCCCTATTACTTGAAATAGAATACTATGTGTTACCGTTTGGCGAACTTGGTGAAACGGCAGCCGTAGGGTTTCTAAACGCTATACCCGATGAATCTGACGGCGTAATGCGCCGATCTGTTACCTCTTTACGCTTTGGAGATATAACAGTGCATTCGTTTCCTTTTGAAGTTTACCGCATGTTTAGCCGTTCCATGGGTAAACATGCGATAGAAGATATACCGTTAGACAGAGATGGTCAGTTCCCTATCCGCTATGTGGGCGGACCGCAAAGTTTTACTGCGGTGTCTTTATGGGGCGTAATAAACGAGCACTATCCCCCTGCTATGTTTAGGGATGCCATTGTTTTAATAGGTCCATACGCACAAGGTATAGGCGAAGGTGGTTTTACAACACCTATAGAGCGCAGTATTGCCACTCACGGTGTGGAATTATATGCCAATATAATACAAAACTTCTTGGAAGGTATTTTCGTAGTTGATGCCCCTTGGTGGCTTAATTTAGCCATATTGGCTCTTTCCGGGATTGTTATTATTTTGATTTTTCAGTGGCTGAATCTTCAAATGGCACTTATCTCAACGATACTTTTAGCAGTTGCACTTCTTGCCGGTGTTAGGTTTGCTTATGATAATTTTCACATCATTATAAGAGTTGGGGATACAATATTGTTTATATTTATATGCTATTTATCGAACATGATACTTAGCATACTTGCCGCACAAAATGACAGACAACAAATTAAAGATATTTTTGGGCGATTTGTTGCCCCTGAAGTGGTTAATGAAATTATATCAGGCGGCGTTGATATTCAACTTGGCGGCGTTGTGAAAGAAATTACCGCTTTATTTGTGGATATTCGTGGGTTTACGGCTTTTTCTGAAGCGAATACTCCTGAAAAAGTTGTTAGCATGGTTAATCGGTATCTTGAGCTTACAAGCACCGCTATTCAAAATAACAATGGGACAATAGATAAATTTATCGGTGATGCGACAATGGCGTTATTTAACGCCCCGAACAATGTTCCTGACCATGCATTATGCGCTGTTAATGCGGCTTGGGCTATGAAAAAAGGTGCTGCTGCGCTGCAAGAAGAGATTTTGGAAGAATATGGCGTTGATTTGCAATTTGGAATAGGAATAAATACCGGCGTTGCTGTAGTAGGAAATATGGGATCTGATTTTCGAATGGACTATACTGCTATAGGTGATGCGATTAATACTGCGGCACGTTTAGAGTCTAATGCCGGAAAAGGTCAGATTATCATATCTGATGCTACGTATCAATTGGTAAAACAGCATGTTGAAGTAAAAGAGCTTGGAACGGTTAATTTTAAAAACAAGAGCGTTGGGGTTCTGATTTATTCGGTTGAAAATGTAATATAAATGGTCAGGAGGGCTTGCAATGATAAAAAAATGTGTGTGTTTTATTATTATTTTCTCGATGACTTTCTTATCGTTTCCTAATTTTGTAGAAGCGCAGAGCATTGACAACGGCCCAAGGATTGAGTCCGTACGAGGCACGGTTTTCGTACAAAGAGTAGGCGGACATAGTCTTGCTGCCGTACACCGAGGCATGAATATTTATGACGGAGATGTAATTATCACCGGCATAAATTCGGCTGCGACTATAATTTACTATGAGCAAATGATCATTATGGGCGAACTAACCACATTGTCAGTTAACTCTATATGGCAGCGTCATGGACGTAACAACAGCACTATTTCATTGGTTGAAGGTATGATAAAAGTGCGTGTAGATATGCGGCTTGACGATGGATCTCGTAATATGGTTCAAGCTGCCGGCACAATTGTAGGTGTGCGGGGCACTAAATACATACTCACCTATCGCCGTATGATTTTTGACGACGATGGAATAGGCATAGGCAACCCCTTTGTCCGCATGTTGGTAATAGACGGCGAAGTAGTCGTGGATTTGCCGGACCCGGACAATTTAGGTGATGTAGCTACTTTTTTAGTCACACCACAAGGAATGCAGCGTCTGACAGAGGATATACAAGGAAGACAGGTACACGGAGAATCTGAAAATGTGCCGGAGATGCTTGCTATTCCTTTAGAAAGCTTGGATCTTATTATTCTTGAAGCAATAAGAGATGACCTCCGGATTTTAGAGCAAAACCCGGATCTTTTTAACCGTATAGAAGAAGCTATTGAATTGCGCATAATAGAAGACGAAAGAAGAATGCAAGCTTTGCCGGAAAGACCGCCGCCGCAGATTATAACCGGGTCGGAAGCAGATGAAGTTTTGCCGACTTTGCCTGCTCCGGGTACACCTACTCCCGGTACAGGCACGGGCACAGGTGTTGGAAATGATAATGTTCCCGGTGCTGACACAACCCCGGGGACAGGGGCAGGCACAGCTCCCGGAACGAGTGAGCCGCCTAACGTTGGCACACCGTCTAATCCTGTTGCACCGCCTGATTCCGGTTTAGGAACGACTCCCGGTACAGGTAACGAGACGACTCCTGACCTTGGTAACGAGACGACTCCCGGCACTAGCCCTGATACCGGAACTCCTCCAGGCTCTGGTAACAACATCGTCACGCCCCCCGGAACTCCTCCCGATTCCGGTATTAACATCGGTACACCGCCCGGTACACCTCCTAGTTCCGGAGCAAATTCCGGGGCCGGCAACGGTAATGATTCCGGTTCGGGAAGTGATCTTATTCAGCCTCCCGCACCGATTACCCGTACCGTGACGTTTAATTTCAACTTTACAGGTGCGCCCGCAAACGAAACTCGTACTGTTAATAACGGCAACCCTGTGTTAAGCCCTCCAACAGCACCAAACCGTACAGGGTTTAGTTTTGCAGGTTGGTTTGATACAAGTGCCGCATCCGGCGGCAATGAATTTGCAACAGGAGCTAGCGGAACTGCCGTTACGACAGATAGGACTGTATACGCTCGCTGGACTCCTGATGCTCCGATTACTCGTACCGTGACGTTTAATTTCAACTTTGCAGGTGCGCCCGCAAACGAAACTCGTACTGTTAATAACGGCAACCCTGTGTTAAGCCCTCCAACAGCACCAAGCCGTACAGGGTTTAGTTTTGCAGGTTGGTTTGATACAAGTGCCGCATCCGGCGGCAATGAATTTGCAACAGGGGCTAGCGGAACTGCTGTTACGGCAGATAGGACTGTATACGCTCGCTGGACGTCCGCAGGCGTAGAAGTATCAAACCCTTTGCATCCGGCTGAACGTGCTCTTATTCCGATTACAACCACAGGACTCAACCGTGATGAGCGGTTTAATTCCGGTCTTGATTTTGTTGTAAGAGTTAACGGGCTTGCTGATGCAGCTGAAGCTGATGGCGTTGATTTAGACATAACCCCTGTCCCCGGTCTTACTTTCAATTGGGATCCTAATGACGCTACCTTTGCAAATGGTACAAAAACCTTTTTGGTTGACGTAAACTATAATGGAACTACGGAGTTCTCAAGCGCAACGGCAAATATCGTTGTTGGTCTGACAGGTGTATCTTCCGGGCATAGCTTATTTGGAGAAACAGACACTTACACAGTAACGATTCGTGATGGTCAATCTGCCGGAACACGTGCTATCCCTCTAACGCAGGCGAATATTATAGCGTTTAACGCAGCCCTCAACAATGATGCTACTGCCACCGGTTTGCGTTCAAGGCATTTCGTACTGCATGAGAATATTACCCTGACACAAAGTTGGGTAACAATACCTTCTTTTAATGGTGAGATTAACGGAGCGCAGCATACCATCAGCGATATGACCATACAAGTAATTGGGGATAATGACCGCGGAATGTTTGGCACAATTCAAGCAAATGGCAGGATAGCATACCTTGGCTTGGTTAACCTAAACATTCCACATACAATTACAGGAGGCGGTTTTGCCGCAGTAAACAGCGGAACTATTACAAACAGTTTTGTGAGCGGTGGAATTATATCCGGAGGCGGCGGCAGTAATGTCGGCGGTCTGGTAGGAACAAACAGCGGCACAATTATAAATAGTTTTGCCAATATCAATATAATCGGGGCAGGAACTAATATTGGCGGAATTGTTGGAGTGAACTCCGGCAATGTAACAAATTGTGTCGTGTTAAGCCAAAGCTTGGTTGCCGGAAGCAGCAATACCGGGCGTATAGTAGGCAACAACTCAGGGAATATCAACAACAATTTCGGAAGAAGCGATATTTCAATGGGACGACAGCCAAACGATATTATAAGAGACGGTACAGACATTATGTCCGGCAATGTTACAGCGGTGCAAACAATGCTTGACACGAACCACAACGACCCCGGGCGAGGTATATTCAATGCGCCTAATTTGACCGGGATTCTGGGGTCATCCTTAACTTTACCGATAGCTGAATCCATTGCATTGGATATTGATATTAAAGAAGAGGAATTTCCTAATAGTTGGGATGAAGAAGATGATCAACCGGATAGCACGTCAATTTAATTTGTAACGAATATGCCTAAGCCCTGTCATTCCGGGCTCGACCCGGAATCTTCATGCAAAAATTTCAACATTATGTTTATCACTATTAATGCAAATGACACTTGAACGTTGTAATATTACGCCGCTAATTAATTCATTCCGACATCTTGGCGGCGTAACCCCTTTTTAAGAGGTGCAAACTAAAAGTCGAATAGCGGCTTTTAGTTTGCGGGGTTACAGCAATGAACATGGCTCACAGTTCACAGCATGAAGATTGCGGGTCAAGCCCGCAATGACGGACTTTTGAGCATGTTCGCTCAAATTAGATTGACGCAACCGGATAGCGACGAAGACATTTTCAGTTAGAGCAAGTAAAGGAGACATTCTTTTATGAAGAAAGCGGATAAAGCTGAATCTAGGGGTGTATATGATATTGAAAAAATCTTTGAGGTTGTTTTGGCGTTTAACAGCGTAAATGACCGCACAGAGCTTCTTAATATCATTTTGACCAAGATGATGGAAATAACTTATTCCGATGCGGGTACATTATACACCGTTGATGACGACAAGTTAAATTTTCGCATTATAAAAAACAAGACATTGGGTATTTTCCAGTCGTCTGAAACAGATGAAATTAATTTACCGCCTATCATTTTAGATAAAAACAACATCCAAAATGTCAGTGCTTATTCTGCCATTAAAAATGAAATTGTGTTGGTTGACGATGTGTACGCCGAAAATGAACGCTTCAACTTTTCCGGACCAAAAAAATATGACAACATGACGGGGTATAGTACACGCGCTATGCTTGTTCTTCCAATTTGTACTCAAAGAGGCAATGATAACGAAGTGCTTGGCGTTATACAAATGATAAATCCCATCGACCCTATAACGGGCGGTCCCGGTGTTTACGGCAATATTTATGAGCCGCCCATAGTACCGGCGTTAGCTAAAATTGCGGCAAACACACTTGCAAATTTAACATATGTAAGGGATCTTAGGCTGCTTTTACGTTCGTTTGCTGCGGTAATGACACAAGCAATAGATGAACGCTCCCCCTATAACAACAACCATACCCAGAACGTGGCACAATATTGCGAGAAATTTGCCACGCATCTCGGTCGCATTTTCCCACAAGGACATGCTTTTCACTTTGACAGCCTTCACACTGAAAGGCTTGTGCTTGCGGCTTTGCTGCACGACATTGGAAAAATAATTACACCGCTTTCTGTTATGGATAAGTCAGACAGGCTAGGTCAAAGGCTTGAAGCTATAAGATACCGTTTTGAGCTAAAAAAATGCCAAATCGAAATTGATTGGCTGCATAAGCGTATAAATAATGAGCAATATGCCGTTGAAAAAGAGATGACTGCTGATTATCAGCTTCTTGTAGAGCATATAAACACAATAGGCTTTTTGACTGATGAACATATGGAAAATGTTTTGAAATTACGCAGTCTAACATATAAAAATACTGAAGGGGCTGTTGTTCCGCTATTAGATGAAGGCGATATAGATGCTCTCTCTATCAAAAAAGGCACTCTTACTGCTTCTGAAAGAGAGATTATGCAGCAGCATGTAGTAATAACCGGCAGGCTTCTTGATAAGATTCCATTTTGGAAATATTACGGCGATGTTCCGCAATGGGCACGCAGCCATCATGAATTTTTAGATGGAACGGGCTATCCTCAAAAGCTTTCCGGGGCAGAAGTTCCTATAGAATCCTGTATCATTACTATTATGGATATTTTTGATGCACTTATTGACGACGACCGTCCTTACAAAAAAGGTATACCAATAGATAAATCATTGAAAATATTAGAGAAAATGGCAGATGAAGGAAAGCTTCACAAAGAGCTCGTTCAATTGTTTACAGAGAGCAAGTTGTGGGAGGATATAGTATGAAGGTTAAAATATATGGATGCAGAGGCTCCGCAGTATTTTCGCGCGACTCCTATTATGGCGGTAACACATCTTGCATGGTATTGGATAACGGCAGCAGCATGATTATTTTAGATGCGGGCAGCGGACTTATTAAGCTAGATGCCGAACTGCGCAAAAAATTTCCTGATTATCCTTTTAATTTGCCCTTTAAACCGAACATACTTATAGGGCATTTACATTTAGATCACATACTGGGGCTAACAGGGTTTGCACCAATTTGGGCAGAGGGCACTGGCACACGGATTTTTACATGTACTCGTGACGACAGACCTTTAAACGAGCAAGTGTTTGGCATATTTACGCCACCTTATTGGCCTGTACATATGGCAAGCACTGCTTATGCGGAATGTGTTAATATTTCAAATACTTTTAAAGTAGATGGGTTTACGGTTACGCCTTTTTCGGCGAATCACCCGGATAACACTTTATCTTTTCATATTACCGATGGACACAAATCAATTGTATACTTGCTTGATCATGAAATGTCTCAGCAAGACGAACCCAAGATGCTGTTAGAACATTGCAGTAATGCTGATTTGGTAGTATTTGATTCGGCTTATTTGATGAAAGATTATCATAAAAAGTGTGGTTGGGGACATTCCACCGTGCAAGACGGCATTAAGCTAGCGGAAAAAAGCCATTGCAAACGAATGGTCTTTGCCCACTATGGACAAGAATATTCAGATTGTGATCTGGACGAGCTAAAAGAAATAGTTCCAAACGATGACCGCTTTATATTTGCTTATGAAGGCCTTGAGATTGAGGTGTAGGGCACAATGCACAATTGTCAATGCACAATGCACAATGCACAATGCACAATGCACAAAATATTTTAACATTTTGTGGCTTCTGATTTCAATCTTTTATTTGTGATTTGTGCTTTGTAATTTGTGATTTGTAATTGCAGCATTAATGGTTGACAATTATTAAAGAGCATGATATTATAAGAGCAAGCACCAAAGTACACTATGTATTACAAGCAAGTGAAAGCCCGAAGGATATCGCCCTTCGGGCTTTCTTTGTGCTAGTTATCGCCGTCTATTCTGTCTAGCCACTTGCAAACATAATATGAAAACATGCTTGCTGCGACAGAAACCAAAAAAAGGTACACTATGTATTACCCCCCTTCCGTTGTCCGTATGGGGAGCGACAACTAGGATATGATAGCATAAAAATTAACAATGCACAATTGTCAATGCACAATTAAGAGCTTAGCATTTTACAGATTTTTGTTCTTAATCTTTTTCATTGTGCATTGTTCATTGTGCATTGTTAATTGTACATTGTTAATTCAAAAAATGGCTTGACAATACCTTCATCATTATGTTAATATCTTTAGACGTGTGAAACCGTTCGGAGAGGTTATTTCACTATAAATATCGAGATTTTTCGATTACCGAATCCGGCGAGTTCCAAGATGTATTGGCAATGGGCTGCTTAACCAGGGTCAATCACATAATTTTAAGGAGGTGCGATCATGTACGCAATTATTGAAACAGGCGGAAAACAATATAAAGTTTCCGAAGGCGATGTTATTAAAGTTGAAAAACTAGGCACTGAAACAGAGACAAATTACAGCTTTGATAAAGTTATCGCAGTATCAAAAGATTCAGGTCTTATTACAGGAACACCATATATTAGCGGAGCAGCTGTAAGCGCAACTGTTGTTGCAAACGGCAAAGCTAAAAAGGTAATCGTTTATAAATATAAGGCTAAAAAAGGGTTCCATAAAAAAAGAGGACATAGACAGCCGTTTACAACTGTTAAAATAGACAAAATTCAAGCATAATGATTAATATTGAAGTTTATAAAACCAAAACCGGTCAAATATTTGGGTTTAAGGCAATTAATCATGGTAAGCATATAGTTTGCGCAGCAGTTTCTGCCCTTACTATAAATGCGGTAAACTCTATTGAAAAGTTTGCGGATTGTAAGTTTATCTGCGACCATAATCCAAAAGGCGGGCTTTTATCATTAAAAATTCCGGATATTGAAAGCGGCATAGGCAATGAAAAGGCAGAACTTTTGCTAAATTCTCTTATGCTTGGACTTTTATCCGTAAAATCGGAACATAATAACGTAATTAAGTTAACGGAGGTGCAGTAGTTATGTTAAAAATGAATCTTAGTTTTTTCGCCAGTAAAAAAGGCGTTGGTTCTTCTAAAAACGGACGTGATTCTAACGCAAAAAGGCTTGGTCCTAAACGTGCTGATGGGCAATTTGTTCTTGCGGGTAACATCCTTTACACTCAAAGAGGAACAAAAATACATCCCGGATTAAACGTAGGCAGAGGATCAAACGACACTTTGTTTGCGCTTGCAGACGGAATCGTGCGTTATGAGCGCAAAGGCAGAGATAAAAAGAAAGTTTCTATTTATCCTGTTAGTGAAGCAATTTAACTTTTAACGACTATTGAACTGCTTTGCCTGTTAATCGGTAAAGCAGTTTTTTGTTAAGAAGGAGGACATAAATCATGATCGGAGTAGAAATTGATTTTGTAGTGTCAGACAGTTTAAAGGCACTTCCGCTTTATGAAAGTATATTTGAAGTTGAGCGTGTTGAAGTAACAAACTTTGAACCGGGCAAAAACGAAGCTGTGTTTAATATGTATGGCACAAGGTTTCATATGCTTGATGAAGTTGAGGAAATAGGTATGGTAGCACCAAGACCGGATTCTCCGCTTTCAATGTGGGTAAATATTGTAGTTCCGGATATTAAATCAACATATGAAAAAGCCATCACCGCCGGATGTAAAGAAATACAGCCTGTAACAGAGATGGAAGCTTTTGGCGTTAGCAACGCAATGTTTTGTGATCCTTTTGGTTATATATGGATGCTGCATCAAGTTCATAGAGAAATTAGCTTTGAAGAACGTTGTAGGGCTTATGAAGAGATGAATAAATAAAATGCACAATTGTCAATGCACAATGCACAATTAAGAGCTTGGCATTTTACAGGTTTTTGCTCTTAATCTTTTTCATTGTGCATTATCATCTTAACCATTATAAAATCCTCATTGCCGTCATGATCTAGCTTTTCATCTGTAACAACATAACCCAGGCGTTTATAAAAACGCACAGCCGGGTTGTTTTGTTGTACTGATAAAGAAGTTCGGTTGTACCCTCGCTGCTTTAAAAGCTTGAACAGGTGTGTCATCAAGTTAGTACCTATGCCTTGTCCTCGGGAATCGGGTAAAATAGATATTGCAAGTTCCGGGGTTTTTGTGTCGATATTACCGTAAGCCGGGATAATGCGTGTCCATGCTGCGCCTATCAGCTTACCGTCTTGTTCGGCGATAACGCCGCAATCGTCCTTACCGCCAAAATCTTTGATATATATATAAATTTCCGGCTCGTAAATTATTTCACGTTTGGGATATTCTTCCCCCGGAGGTATAAATATAGCGTGGTATAGGAAATTTTCAAGATGCGGGTAGTCTGCCGGGGTTATTTCCCTAATTGCGATTTCTGGTTTTATCTGCATTTTTAAATCTCCTTACTCGAAAACTTCAACCGTTGTCAACTCCGCATCAACATGCGCTTCCATAAATCGGATTATTTCATCAACAGAATTTTCCCTATGAGAGGCTTCACCGGAAACAACTGCTATACCAATTGTCAGTGTTTGATGTATATCTTGGGTATCAATTTCCGCAACAGAAGCGTTAAACTTGTGTCGTGTTTTTTCGATAATACTCCTGCGGACTTGCCTTTTATCCTTTAACGATGTTGAATGCGGGATGTAAAAAACTAATTTTGCTGATAGAGTGAACATACCCATTTATTATTCCCCCAAGTCAAGCATTTTTGAAAACACGGCTTCAAATCGTTCGTTGTCTTCTTTAGTACGCTTGGACGGACCTTTTGCTTTGCCGCCGCCTCTGCGCACTTTCGCCCCTATATGCCGCTCCATCAACAGCTTATCGATGTTATCATTCGTATAAACAAGCCCGTTTTGATTAACAACACGTGCGCCTTTGCCAAGAACCATAGCGGCTAGCCCAAAATCCTGTGTTACGACGATATCATCACGAGAAAGCAAGCCCATAAGCGCAAAATCTACGCTGTCGGCTTGTTTGTCTACGGTTATAACTTTGCTGTAACCATCATTAAGCCGATGTGACGTATCAATCAGCATAGTTACAGGGATTTTCCGCTGTTTTGCCAAACGGATGATTATTTCTTTAACAGGGCAGGCATCAGCGTCAACTAAAATTTGCATGGATGGAACACCCCTTTTTAATGGACAATTGTCAATGCACAATTAAAAGATTAAAAGCAATTATTGGTATTAATTGTCCATTCTTTATTTGCAGCTAGTTCGTTAAGCATTATTTCTTCTAGCCGGTCTATATCCGGGAAGATAAGCTTTGCCCCTCGCTTATGCAACCGTTTAATTTCTCTAAAGTTCATATCAAGCAAAGCTTGAAGTCGTTCATTGACCGGTACAGGATTTTGCCCTATTGTATGTATATGACTTATATATTTTGGAATTATTGGAAATATGTTCTGAAACAAAAAAGCATTTGGCTTGTTTGCGTATTCCCCAACAAAAATTTTCAAACACTTGCCATACCGCTTTATATCTCTATCAACAATAGCCTGATATTTATCCACACGGCTGCTCATAGGTACAATCCAAAGCAGTCCGGTTTTTTTGTCTTTAAGGCAAAAATAAGTAGGACGATATGCACCGCCTTCATGGTTTCTCATTAGTTTATCGTCATTAACCGCTTCAAAATAAGAATCTTTTATGTGATAAACATAGCCGGGTTTGATATTGCTTATAATCATTTGCTCACTCCAAAGAAAAACCCCGCCGTCAAAATGGCGGCGGGATACTATTTACGAACCTTTTTTTATACCCCGCTCCGGTGTGCGGCGAATATTTGACGAACCTTTTTTTATACCCCGCTCCAGTGTGCGGCGAATATTTACGTGTATTACTACACACTATTATTATATCCAAAAATGATAAAAAGTCAACATTTATTTAATGGACAATTGTCAATGCACAATTAAAAGATTAGAACAATCATGACCTTAATTGTCCATTGTGCATTGTTAATTGTGCATTAACAATGCATCAGCCTTATCATATCTTTTTCCGATTCCAACACCCGATCGGCGATAAAGTCCATAAACGGACGATCGTCTTTATGTGCAAGTTCCAGCAGACTGATATACTCTTGCCTCAAAATGGGCGGGATAATAGCCATCATATATCTATCCTGAATAAGCGCTGTGTTCATAAGCAATCTTGCTATTCTTCCGTTCCCATCAACAAACGGGTGAATGAAAACAAACCGTTTGTGCAGTTGGGCGGCAAATTCAACAGGATGGTACGATTCCCTCTCTCTGTTTGCCCAATTGAACATTCTTTCAATTTCTTCTGAAATACGTTCAGCTTCACAGACGGGATATTTTGAACCTGTAATGATAACTCTTTGATTGCGATATCGCCCTGCATAACTCTCATCAATACCTTTATAAAACATCTTGTGCATAGTAAGGGTATCGCTTTCTGTAATAATGCGGTTTTTAAGAAGTGTAAACATGAAATCATAGGCCTCTGCATGTCCAAGTGCTTCAAACGTATCACTAAGAGGCTTACCGCCAACTGTCAATCCATCTTCCAACAGCACTTTTGTCTCCGATTCGGTAAGAGAATTTCCCTCAAGCGCATTAGATGCCCATGTTAAGCCGATTCGATAATAAGCCTTAATCTGCTTAAGAATATCCCCTTCGAAAGGACGTATGGCATCGATTTTGGATTTATTTTTATCTATACGCTCGTATATTGTCATATATACCCCTTTTTTAAATGCACAATTGTCAATGCACAATTAAAAGATTAAGAGCATTCATTGGTCTTAATTGTCAATTGTGCATTGAGTTTCTAACTATTGCTACTAAAAGCCTGTTCAATTCATTACAGTCTTTATAAATGCTATCGTAAGCGCTATTGTCAATGTAGTTTGTTTCATACAGGAGTTCTAGCCAATATTCAGTTTCGGCGGCTTCTTTTAGAGCTATGTTCATTTTGGCAATAAAATCTTTTTTACTCTGACCATGCTGAGCTTCACGTACATTTGCACCAATACTTGTTCCGCTTCTTAAAATCTGCTTAGCAAGAACAAACTCTTTTTTATCACTACCCAAATATTGATACAGGCGAATAATCCTAATAGCAAAAGCTTTGCTTTTATCAACAACGATATTATCCTTCACACGAAAACCCCTTTTTCAATGCACAATGCACAATTAAAAGATTAAGAACATTCATTGGTCTTAATTTTCAATTGTGCATTGTTAATTGTGCATTGCCCTTAAGCCGTATATCCCATATCAAAAGCTTTCAAATTAACATCCAAAACTTTAGCCGGAACGGTGTTTTTGATAGCGTTAACCCATACTTCTTTATCTACGTTCATGGTTTTAGCTAAAACGCCCAGTAAAACTACGTTAACTGCTTTTGAATTGCCGCATGAAAGTGCCATGTCTATTGCGTTAACTTCGTGGTATGTTTTTACTTTTTCGCTAAGCTCTTTTGAAATATTTTCGGGGTATTTTGCTGCGCCTGTTATTACCGGCATTGGGTTTATTCTTTGTGAATTCGCAATCAGCGAGCCTTCTTTTTTAAGATACGGAAGCCATCTGTAAGCTTCTAACTGTTCAAAACCGATTATATAATCCGCATGACCTTCATCAACGATTGGAGAATCAACTTTTTCGCCGTATCTTATGTATGTTACAACGCTTCCGCCGCGTTGTGCCATACCGTGTATTTCAGAAACTTTAACGTCGTAGCCGCTTTCAAGAAGCATATTGCCTAAAACCTTGCTTGCAAGAAGCGTTCCTTGCCCGCCGACGCCTACCAACATAATAGATGTAGTTTTCATGACTTTTTGCCTCCTGTTATACGCTTATAGCGCCTAATTTACAAATTTGAATACATAGTTTACAACCTGTGCAGATTGTTGAATCTACGTTCATTTTCTTATCATTCATCGAAATAGCAGGACAACCTATTTTCATACACATACGGCATCCTACGCATTTTTCATTGTCAGTTTTAACAGCCGGCTGCGGAGGTCTTGATTTAAGAAGCGCACAAGGACTTTTTGCAATTATTACAGAAAGTTCTTCTCTCGCAGTTTCCGTTTTTATAACCTCTTCAAGCTTTTTAATGTCAAACGGGTCAACCGTAACAACATTTTTAACACCTAAAGCTTTACAAAGTTCTGCAAGGTCTACTTGCGGTGCAGGCTTGTCTTTAATTGTAAAGCCGGTTGTTGGGTTATGCTGATGACCTGTCATGCCTGTAATTGCGTTATCGAGTATCATAACAGTTGAAGAAGTTGAAGCATAAACCATGTTAACAAGCCCTGTCATGCCTGAATGCATAAATGTTGAATCGCCGATAACACAGACGGATTTTTTAGCAAATTCCGGACCTCTTGCTTTTTCCATTCCGTGTAATACGGTTATCGCACCGCCCATGCATATGCATGTGTCCATTGAATCAAGCGGAGGAAGCGCACCAAGCGTATAACAGCCGATATCGCCTGTTACTGCCATTTTTAGCTTGTTTAACAGATAGAAAACAGGTCTGTGAGGGCATGATGGGCATAAAACAGGAGGGCGAATTGGGGCAGTTTGATCAAGAGTAAACAGTTCCGTATTTTCGCCTAAAATTAACTTACGGATCATATTAGCGTTAATTTCGCCGCAAAGCGGGAATAAATCTTTACCGATAACGTTGATCCCGTTAGCTTTACAGTGCAGTTCAATAATCGGTTCAAGTTCTTCGATTACATAAAGTTTGTCAACTTTTGCCGCAAAATCTTTAATCATGTTAACAGGCATAGGGAATGTCATACCAAGCTTTAAAAATGATGCGTTCGGAAGTGCTTCTTTTGCGTATTGATAAGCAACTCCGGCTGTTATAATGCCTATTTTAGTCTCGTTCATTTCGACAGTGTTTATGCCGCTTGTTTCAGCGTAGTCAGCAAATTTAATTAGTCTTTCTTCAACTCTTTTATGCATAAGCCTTGCCATTGCAGGCATTGTAACGTTTTTTTGCATATTTTTTGTGTAATCTTTAACCTGTGTTTCTTTGCGTTCGCTTGTTTCAACTATTGAATGAGAATGTGAAATTCTTGTTGAAAGGCGTACAAACATAGGTGTATCATGTTGTTCGCTAAGTTCAAACGCAAGTTTTATGTAAGAAAGACATTCGGCAGAGCTTGTCGGTTCAAGCATAGGTACTTTTGCCGCTCTTGCGTAATGTCTTGAATCTTGTTCGTCTTGTGAGCTGTGCATCCCTTGGTCGTCAGCAACAGCAATAACAAGCCCGCCGTTTGCGCCTATATAAGACATTGAAAAAAGCGGATCTGCCGCTACGTTAAGCCCTACATGTTTCATAGCCGTAAACGCCCGTGCGCCGCCAATTGCCGCACCGCAAGCTACTTCAAGCGCAACTTTTTCATTAGGGGCCCATTCTGAATAAATTTCATCATATTTTGATATAAATTCTGTAATTTCGGTACTGGGCGTACCGGGATAACTTGATACTACATGTCCACCGGCTTCATAAACGCCACGCGCAACAGCTTCATTACCCTGCATAAGCTTCTTAGCCATTTATCCTAACTCTCCTTTAAAAAAGTATATATTCAACACAACAATTATAGCGTATAGTCGGTTAATTAGCAAGGGGGAATTAGTTTTTAAAATTGTCAATGCACAATGGACAATGCACAATTAAAATCTTAACATCTCAGATTTTTGTATTTGATTTTTGTATTTGATTTTTTTAATTGGTGTTTTTGCATAATCAATTTACTGCTCTACTGCATTACATACTTATTACGAGGTAAGCCATGCCATAATTGACTAACCATAGTGCCCTGTGATATAATTGTGCTGTAAATATAACGCAGGGTATATTTATCATGCATCGGAGGGTCAGAGTTTGAGCATAGAGATCGACAAGCAAAATCGAGACAAAATTATATTAATGACAAAACTTGCGCTTTATGATAGGCGTTTTGGTAAGCGTGATAAAAAAGCGGCTTGTTTTTTTAGGCATGACTATATATATTTGAAAAATATGTGGACTCGGTTTTTTGTAATTTGCGGTCTTGTAATAATATTCGGTCTGTATTGGATTAACATTGTGTTTGCAAGCGGGATAGATTATTTCGTTGAAAATTTTGTCAGACACGCAAGCTTTGGGCTTATTACAATGATTATTGTCTGCCTTATTTATACAGCTGTTGGGTCGGTTAAAGCAACGGCCGAATATGAAAAGGCTATGAAACGCCTTGCAAAATACAATTTGCTTTTAGGAAAACTTGATGAAATGAGATAGAGGTGTGTAAAAAAGATGGAGCAAGTTTTGCATTTGAGAGAAAATATAATAAAATATTTCCGCCGTTTTGATATATTTCTTATGCCGGCACTAAAGTTTTTTGCCGGATTTTTCATGTTTAGTTTAATTGCTAATATCGGGCTTGCTATTCCAATGTTTGAATTTTTGCAAGAACCTCCTGTTGGTACTATTTTTTTGATGACTATGGGTGCTGTTTGTGCGTTTATGTCGCCTGTTATTGTTTATTTATTTGTTGCTCTTTCGCTCGCTATATTTTTATCGGCTGTTTTAGAAGCTGCTTTTGTTGTAACCGTATTTGTAATTTTGGTTATGTTTTTCTATGTTAGGCTTTCGCCAAAAGAAAGCATTTTAATACTCGGAATGTTTTTTGCTTTTTACTTCCGAATACCATATATAGTGCCTATAATATGCGGTCTTTACTTTGGTCTTGCTTCAATAATACCTGTTACTATAGGCGTTTTTGCTTGGAGCTTTGCCCCTGTAATTACATCATTAGTACCTGCGAATATCGAGGCTGTTACTATGGCAACCCTTGATATAATGGAGCTTCCGGGAACATTTCTTGAAATGTTTTCAGCTCTCGGTGAGGCGCTTGTAACAAATACAGGGTGGCTGCTTACTGCGTTTGTTTTTGCGTTGGTAGTAGTAGTAGTGCATTTTATGTCAACACAGGATATTAACTATTCTTCACAAATTTCAATACTGTTGGGTGTCGGAATATGCATTATTTCATTCACAATAGTCGGGGCTGTAACTTCAGATACTTCTTCCATTTTCAGTGCAGTATTAATGAGCATACCAACCGTTATTATTTGCCTGGCTGTTAATTTTTTCGATATTGCACTTGATTATAGAAAGTCAGACAGGGTTATGTTTGAAGATGATGACAATGTTTATTATGTTAAAATAGTGCCAAAAATACAAATGTTTGATCCGGAACATGACTCAAATGAAAATAATGAATTTGTTCCTGAAAGACAGCCAAGAACTGAAAGACCGGTTAGAAATGAACGCCCTGAAAGGATAGGAACTCCTCCAAGAATGGAACGGCATGAAAGACCGGAACTTTCACCGAGACCTATGAGAACAAGTAGAACTGAAATGCAGCCGCCTAACGAACGAATTCCATATAATACAGATGACCGGAGGAAGAAAGAATTATAAACTCCACGGTAAGTAAGTTTTTAGCTGCGTTTTGAAAGTCGGTGATTTTTTTGACAGATTTTTTTAGAAATATATTTTATGATCTAAACCCAAATTTATCAATGAGAAGCGTAACATCTGTTAATATAACAGATGTTATTGACATATTGCTTATAGCCCTGCTAATTTATACAGTAATTGTCTGGATAAAAGAAACTAGGGCATGGTCACTTTTTAAGGGTATTGTCGTCCTTTTATGTATTAGCATTCTTTCATATTTTCTTCAATTGCATACAATACTTTGGCTTGTTCAAAACGCCTTTGCTATCGGAATGATTGCCGTTGTTGTTCTTTTTCAACCTGAGCTTAGAAAGGCTTTAGAGCAAATCGGGCGCGGGAAAATAGTGTCTTCTTTTATTCATTCAGGGGAAGGTTTGAAGGTAAATGACAATACATTAACGGAGATTTTACGTGCTGTCGCCGAGCTTTCAAAAGATAAAACGGGTGCTATTATAGTTGTCGAACAAGATGTTGCCCTTGGAGATCATGAATCAACGGGCATTGCTATTGATGCCGAAGTTTCAAGCCAGCTGCTTGAAAATATATTTGTAAATAAAACTCCGCTGCACGATGGCGCAGTCATAATACGGAACAACAGAATAGCGGCGGCGGCGTGTATTCTTCCTCTCGCAGAATCAGAACTTTCACATGATCTTGGAACAAGGCATAGGGCGAGCGTTGGTGCATCAGAAGTGTCTGATGCCATAATCGTCGTCGTTTCAGAAGAATCGGGTGCTATTTCGATCGCAAAAAATGGTAAGCTTAGCAGGAATTTGACGATACATGACGCTAAAAAAATGTTCTCTATGAAAGAAAGTTCACAAAAACGCCGCGGTAAGTTTGTTAAACGGAAGGAGCCGAATGATGACAGTCTTTAAATCTATTTGGGGATTTTTAGCGGGTAACTTTGTTTGGAAAGTTCTTTCGCTTTCGTTTGCGGTTGTTATTTGGTTTGTGGTTATAAACTATACAAATCCGCTTGAAACAGGAACTTTTCGCATACCGCTTTCTATTATAAACGAAGATTCATTGACAGATAACAACTTTTTGATATTTAACAAGCCTGACTTGGAATCTACGGGGATTGAAGTGCGCATACGTGCGCCCAGGTCATTGCTTGCGGAATTATCAAGCGATCTATCCGGGGTTACGGCATATATCGACCTTGGACCTATTGATTTTTCACACACAGCACTTTTAGGGGAAGCAATGCCGATAACAGTGCGATACTCTTTGCCAAGCAATTCATTTGAAGTGCTTAGGCATTCTCCTGACAGGGTAAATATTGTACTTGATAGATATGTGTCGAGATCATTCCCGATATCCGTCATATATATAGGTGATGTTCCTGACGGCTATTCAAGCTCTGAAGCCATAATTGACCCGCAAACAGTTATAATCAGCGGACCTAGAACAGCAATCAATGATATCGCCTCTGTCAGCGTTACGATTGACCAAACAACGATCACTTCAACTACCAGTTTAATAAAGGGGTTGGCAGTTTATAATGATCTAAACAGGGATTTAACCGACAGAGTTAACTTAAGTACAGACACTGCGGAAGTTACGCTGTTTGTAAGCAAAATAGGGACCGTAAACGTAACGCCGCCGAATATCATAGGTCTGCCTGCTGAAAACTTCATGATAACATCTGTAACGCATACCCCTAGGGCTATTGAAGTTGTAGGTGATGAGGATTCACTTGATAATATATCAGACATAACTTTAGATGTAGTAATATCCGGGATATCTCAAACAACTGAATTTAGCATAGATGCAAGACCGCATCTATTAGCTAACAATCTAAATGTGAGAAATCTGACCCCGCATATGGTAACTGTTACAGTCGTTGTTGAAAGGTTAGAATCAAAAGAACTTACCGTTTCATCTGACCGTATAATTGCTGTAGGATCAGCCCTGCCTTTTAATATTGAGGATGAATATGTACAAATTACAATAAGAGGTCTTGTCGGGGCTTTAGAGATGATTGATGAAAATAACATAGATTTATATGTTGATATGTCCGGTACAGATATAGGTGTGCATCAAAGGCAGGTTCATGCATCTTTGCCTGTTAATGTTGAAATTCAAGGCGAACATCCTACTGTTACAATACAGCTTGGAGATGTTGAGCGTTTTGAATCAGGGGAATAGGCGATGTATAAACTTTTGAAAACCGAAGGCAGGGCAAAGCGAGGCCGTCTTACAACCGTTCATGGTGTTATTGAAACCCCTGTTTTTATGAATGTTGCTACTCTTGGTGCAATTAAAGGGGCGTTGTCCCCGGCAGAGCTTCCGCTTTTAAAATGCCAAGTCATGCTTTCCAATACTTATCATCTTCATTTGCGTCCGGGCGATAAAATCGTAAAAAACTTAGGCGGACTTCATAAATTTACGGGGTGGACAGGCCCGTCTTTAACTGATTCCGGAGGATTTCAAGTTTTTTCACTTTCAAGCCTTCGTAAAATTAAAGAAGAAGGCGTTTACTTTTCTTCTCATGTTGATGGTAGAAAAATATTTATGGGTCCGGAAGAAAGCATGGAAATACAGTCAAACCTAGCAGCAACAATAGCTATGGCATTTGATGAATGCCCGCCTTATACTGCTGACAGGCAATATATTCAAGCTTCAGTTGATCGTACAACTCGTTGGCTTTTAAGATGCAAAAAAAAGATTAACGAACTTAATTGTTTAGATGATACGCTTAATAAACAGCAAATGCTGTTTGGAATAAACCAGGGCGGGGTATACGGTGATATTAGAATAGAACATGCAAAAGTGATAGCAGATCTTGATTTGCCGGGATATTCAATAGGTGGGCTTGCTGTTGGAGAAACTCATGGTCAAATGTATGATGTTCTTGAAAATGTTGTGCCGCATTTGCCAAAAAACAAGCCAACATACCTTATGGGTGTTGGTACGCCCGAAAACTTACTTGAAGCCGTTGACAGAGGGATAGATTTTTTCGACTGCGTACTCCCCGCAAGAAATGGCAGACATGGGCATGTTTACACAAACAGCGGGAAGTTAAACCTGTTAAACGCAAAATATGAACAAGATAATAACCCTATAGACCCAGAATGTGGCTGTGAGACTTGTAAAAATCATTCAAGGGCATATATCCGACATCTTTTTAAAGCAAAAGAGATGTTAGCAATGCGTCTTGCCGTTGTGCATAATCTTTTTTACTTTAACAATCTAATGGAAGAGATGCGCCTTGCGCTTGATAATGGGCAGTTTTCAGAATATAAGCGCAAACGGCTTGAAGGGTATGCATCGTTGCAATATACTAATACAAGGGACTGATTTCAAAATTGCAATCCATAAACCTACGTGCTCATGCAAAGATAAACTTTGCGCTTGATGTTTTGAACAAACGTGAAGACGGATATCATAATATTAAAACGATCATGCAAACTTTATGGCTTCATGACAGCATTCTTATTCAAAAAGTGGATAAATTTCCATATAAATTTGTTTGCGACGTTCGATATGTTCCTATAGATGACCGCAATATTATTAATAAGGCGGCAAAACTCATAATTCAAAATTATGATGTAAATGGCGGAATATTCATAAAGCTTACTAAGCGAATACCTATTGCCGCAGGGCTTGGCGGGGGAAGTGCGGATTGTGCCGCAACACTTGTCGGACTTAGAAGATTATTTTCGCTAACCATGCCAAATAAGGAATTAATGGAAATAGGTAAAAGTCTTGGTGCGGACGTACCGTTTTGTATTAAACGAGGAACAGCTATTGCGGAAGGTATAGGCGATGTTTTAACCCCAATTGCTAACAATGGGCATGATAATTCCTTTATCGTGCTTGTTCGACCGCCTATTTATGTCTCTACTAAACATATTTTTGAAGATTTTGACATTTCTAAAATAAGTGAACGGTCTGATTTTGACGGACTGGTAAACTCTTTATCAACCGGTAATGTGTCAGGGCTTTCAGGCAGGCTCTGTAACCAACTTGAAGCGGTTACGATTAAAAAATACCCTATTATTGCGGAAATTAAAGCTTCATTGCTTAAGAACGGCGCACTTGGTACATTAATGAGCGGCAGCGGACCGACTGTTTTTGGGATTTTTGATAATAAACATACTGCTGGAAATGCTATACGGAATATTCGTGCGCAAAATCAAAAAATTAGAGAGATTTTCTTGACTACAATGTATAACCCAAGTTTGAACCACAAATCACAAATCACAAATCACAAATAATGATATGGTTTATGTGGACTATATGGATAAAATAATTTCAACGATTGAAAAATATGGGATGATTCCCCAAAATTCAAGAATTCTCGTTGCGCTCTCCGGCGGGGCAGATTCTGTTTGCCTTCTTGTTTGTCTCAATTTAATTAAAGTTAAGTACAATGCGGAGATTTTCGCTGTTCATATAAATCATATGCTTCGTTCTGCGGCTTTAGTGGACGAACAATTTGTAGAAAATCTTTGTAAAAACCTCGGTATTCCATTAACAATCCACCGAGCTGACGTTAAAGAAGCGGTAAAAAAATTGGGAATTTCAGAAGAACTTGCAGGGCGTCAGCTTAGGTATGATTGTTTTTACAAAGAGCTTGAAGAAAAAGGCTGCGATTTAATTGCAACAGGGCACAATAAAAATGACAATGCTGAAACTATTTTTATGAACATAGTACGCGGGGCAGGAATGCAAGGGCTTTGTGGGATTCCGGCTGTGCGTGAGAATATAATCCGCCCTTTAATCGAATTGGAAAGATATGATATTGAAGCATTTCTTCATGAGCACAACATAAAATATCGTATAGATGAAACAAATTTACAGGATGTTTACTCAAGAAATAAGGTGCGCAACAGCATTTTCCCTTTTATCGAGAAAAACTTCAATATTTCGTTAACTTCAAATTTATGCCGATTATCGGATATCATTAAAGATGATAATGATTTTTTATCACAAGAAGCAAGTAAATATTATTCGGAGTGTAAAACTTCAAACAATAACGCTAACGGTCTGCTTTTAGACCCGTTTAATAACCTCCATGATGCCGTTAAAAGGCGGGTAATAAGGCTCTTATTTTTAGATGCTGCCGGCAGTATTCAAAATCTTGAATATACGCATATTGAATCCGTTTTATCCATATGTAAAAAAGGTACGGGTAAATTTATAAACCTTCCCGGCGGTTTTATAGCTAAGCGGGTTAATGATGCAATTTATATCGGCGCAATAAAAGAAAATACTGAATTTTGTTATGATTTAAAAGTTGATCAGGCATTATTTATACCTGAACTTGGCAAAACTGTAAAAGTGAGTTTTTGTAATGAACTAAGCAAACTAAACGATTCAACAACAAATGCTTGTACTAACGTGTTTAATTATGATATAATGAAAGATGGTATGAAAATCAGAAGCCGTAAAAACGGTGATAAAATATATATTGACGGTCTGGGCGGGCATAAAAAGCTGAGTGATTACTTTATTGATAATAAAATCCCACAAGATGAGCGATACAAAACTCCGCTTTTAGTGTGCGGGTCAGATATATTGTGGATAATGGATGTTAAAGGAATAACAAATGGAAGATACAGCAGCAAAAATGCTGCTCGGAAAATATATGTGTCAGTTTACTAATGCCCTTGCAATACAATGTAAAACCGTGTTGTACAAGGGTATGAGGAGGAAATAAATGAATGAGATCATTGAGCCGCTAATTTCTGAAGAAGAAATATCAAAGCGGATAAAGGAAATCGCTAAGGAAATAATGTGCGATTTTACCCAAGGGAAAATAACTCTCATCTGTGTGCTTAAAGGCGGGGTATTCTTCATGGTAGACCTCGCAAGAAGCCTTGAAATGCAGGTTGAAATAGATTTTATGGATGTATCAAGCTACGGCAATTCAACCGTTTCAAGCGGGCAGATTAAGATAGATAAAGACCTTGAAAACCCCATAACAGGAAAAGATGTGCTTCTTGTTGAGGATATAATCGACACGGGGCAAACAATGGTTCAAATACTTGCACATTTGCGTGCGCAAAAGCCAAATACACTTAAAGTTTGCACGCTTCTTGACAAACCCGAAAGACGCAAAGTAGAAGGAGCGGATTTTGATTACATAGGGTTCACGGTTCCTGATGAATTCGTTGTAGGTTATGGTCTTGATTATGCACAAAAATATAGAAATCTTCCATATATCGGAATTTTAAGATTTGAATAACTACCCCCAAGGAGGAAATTAAGCTTGAACAAATATTCAAGAGGCTTCGGATTATATTTAATTATATTTACTTTTATACTATTTGCGGTTTTTGCAAATAGGTTAATGAACCCACAAGAGCCGGAAAGCACATACGAATACAGCGATCTTATAAGGGATTTGCATGAGGGTAACATCGAACGGCTTGAAATAACACTTGATATTGATTCAGCCGCAACAGGCAGAGTTACAGCCCATTTAAGCGAAGACGAAAGCCATACTGTCATTATACTTTCTATGCCGGTTTTTACAGCGGAATATAATGAAGCTTTACGATATCATAGCTTTGATGTAATCCATTTACCTGTACCTCGGTCCGGAATTTTTTCACAGATTTGGCCGTTTATGCTCGTTATGGGCGTTTCTATATTTATTTTATTTATAGTGTTACAACAATCGCAAGGCGGCGGAAAAGCTATGAATTTTGGTAAAAGCCGTGCTAAAATTTCGGTTGATACTAAAAATAAAATAACATTTGAACAAGTAGCAGGTCTTGAAGAGGAAAAAGAAGAGCTTGAAGAAGTAGTCGAATTCCTTAAAGACCCTAAGAAATTCGTAGATATCGGCGCACGTATACCAAGAGGTGTTTTGCTCGTCGGTCCTCCGGGAACCGGTAAAACATATCTTGCGAAAGCTGTTTCCGGCGAAGCAGGCGTTCCGTTTTTTAGCATATCCGGTTCGGATTTTGTTGAAATGTTCGTCGGTGTTGGTGCTTCACGTGTTAGAGATTTATTTGAACAGGCAAAGAAAAACGTTCCATGTATCGTATTTATAGATGAAATTGACGCAGTAGGTCGTAGAAGAGGCGCAGGTCTTGGCGGCGGACATGATGAGCGAGAACAAACACTTAACCAACTTTTGGTTGAAATGGACGGATTCGCCGTTAACGAAGGTGTTATTATAATTGCGGCGACGAACCGCCCTGATATTTTAGACCCTGCACTACTTCGCCCCGGGCGTTTTGACAGGCAAGTTGTGGTTGGTAAGCCTGATGTTAAAGGTCGTGAAGCTGTTCTTAAAATCCATACAAAGAAAAAGAAAATTGGCAAATCAGTAGATTTAAGAGTTGTCGCCCAAACAACAGCGGGATTCACACCCGCAGATCTTGAAAATCTGGTTAACGAAGCAGCTCTTTTGGCAGCAAGGGATGATAAGAAAGAAGTTGAAATGGAGCATTTTAGAAAGGCGTTTATCAAAATTGGCGTTGGAACTGAGAAAAAAAGCCGTGTTATTTCCGAAAAAGAACGCCGCATAACTGCTTTTCACGAGGCAGGGCACGCACTTTTATTTGAGGTTCTAAGCGAAGAAGATCCAACATATATGGTATCTATAATACCGGCAGGGCGTGCAGGCGGTTTCACAATGCCGCTTCCCGGTGATGATAAAATGTATATGACAAAACGCCGTATGGAACAAGATATAGTTGCATATCTTGGCGGTAGAGCAGCAGAAGAGATAGTCCTTGATGACATAACAACAGGTGCAGCACATGATATTCAATGCTCGACAGCTATTGCCCGGGCCATGGTTACAAAATACGGTATGTCAAGCCTTGGTCCTGTGCTTTACGGCGATGAAAACCAAGAAGTATTTATTGGAAGAGACTTTGCACAAACCCGTAATTACGGCGAAGCGATTGCAACGGATATCGACAAAGAAATTAAACGTATAGTCGAGGCATCATACAGCACAGCGAAAGAACTTATTAATGAACATATAGATGTTCTTCATAAAATGGCTGAACTTCTTCTGGAACAAGAAAAAGTTACCGGTGAAGAAATACGCAAACTTTTCCCGGAAGGCGTTTTAACAAAGAAAGTTAAGAGCAGCGAATTAATGGCTACCAATCGTGATGAAGTTAGCGAATCCGGCGAGACTAGCGAAAGCGACACAGAAGATAAAGATGAAAAAGATAATAGTTAACGAAATGCTAAAATATCCAAAGTCAAAGGCTTTGGATATTTTAAAGCTTATATATCAAAATGAATTTGGCTGCGGACATCTTGTTAAAGATGAGTCGTATTGTTTACAAATGCTTGAAGATGAGCTTAAAACTGTAACAGAATCAGCAGATGCGTTATTTGAACCGATTGGCAACGGTTATAGCCGTTTAAACCTATCCGCTGCAAAAAAGGCGAAAATCCCTGCAAGTCTTATAGCAAGGCTGTTCTATTTGAGTGCGAATAGGTGTGATGGCGAAGCTAAGGGGTTTTTGGAAAATGTTAAACAATTAAAAATTCTTTGTGAACAAAATGAACTGCCTTTTTCAATGCCGGAAATTGAATCATTTATAAACGAATGGACAAAATCCGGCTGTAAACCGTTTTCACATTCAGATAAATACCGTGAAAGCTACAATCCGGCTTATAGAGTAATTTTGAGCAAATACGAAAATATAATTATGCCTATGAGTGATATTGTTAACAAAAGCAGCAATAAAAACATAGTTGTTGCGATAGATGGAAGATGTGGTTCAGGTAAAACAACTCTTGCTGCTGAAATGAAAGAGGTGTTAAAATGTAACGTTATTAATATTGACGACTTTTTCCTGCCGCCAAATTTACGTACAGAAAAACGGCTTAACGAGCCGGGGGGAAATATCCATTATGAACGCTTTACCGATGAAGTCATTAAAGGGCTTAAAAGCGGCAAGCCGTTTGAATATGGTGTTTTTGACTGCCGGGAAATGTCGATTGTAAAAACAGAGGTCGTTAAACCTAGCACCGTAACAATAGTTGAAGGTGCTTACTCTCTCAATCCTCATTTTGGTGATATATATGATTTGAAAATCTTTTGTGATATAGACCCCGACCTGCAAAAAACCAGGATCATAAACAGAGACGGTGTCGAAATGTACAAAGATTTTGAATCGAAATGGATTCCTATGGAAGAGGTTTACTTCAAAGCGTTTAACATTAATGATAAATGCGATTATGTCATTAAAGCCAATCAAGAGTTAAAAAATAAATTTTTGTCATTGCGGGCTTGACACGCAATCTTGTAAGCACATTGAATTGATGAGATTGCGGGTCAAGCCCGCAATGACAGTGATTCTACAGCCCGCAATGACAGTGATTCTACAGCCCGCAATGACAGTGATTCTACAGCCCGCAATGACAGTGATTCTATTCAATCCTTGATTCGCGTTATTAAAGTTGGTTCAAATCCCTAGACTTTTATACTCCTTACCAAGCTCTATATAATTATCAACATTTTTGCGCATTTTTGCAAGATCATCCTTGCTAATTTCTCTAACCACTTTTGCCGGAGAGCCCATTATCAAAGAGTTTGGAGGGTATTCTTTTCCTTCCGTAACAATGCTTCCCGCTGCTATAACGGAATTTTCTCTTATTATGGCTCTGTTCATTATAATTGCGCCCATTCCAACCATGCAATTTTCTTCGATTTTACAGCCGTGTATAATGCAAGAATGACCTATAAGCGAATAGTCGCCGATAAAAGTTGCCTCGTCAGGTTGATATCCAACATGCACAACTGTGTTTTCTTGAATACTAACCCCTTTGCCTATCGTAATTGAGTTTATATCCCCGCGGGCAACAACACCATCCCAAATATTTGTGTCATCATCAACGCTTACGCTGCCAATTATAGTAACACTTCCTGCTAAGTAAGCTTCGAGCGAAACGTTTGGTGTGTGTTCACGATATTTTTTGATTGAAGCCATTAATTATATACCTCTTTTCTGTGCCCGATAAGCCCCAATTTTTCTTCTGTAACACGAATTGAAACATGCGGCATGATTATCAACTCCTTGGAATATTTCGAGCGGCTTTCGTTGAGCTAAGTTGAGCTAATATGAGTATAACACCGTATTAAAATTTTATCAAATTAATTTTGTGATTTGATAAATAGCAATTCGAGTATAAGTTGACATCTGCCCAAGGCTAAGATATTATTGTTATGAAGCTATACACCGTCTAGTGAAGATTTTCAATTCAATCGAATTCTTTTCTGTAATTTTGAAAAACAAAAAAGAAGGTGATAAGTAAATGGAGAATAAGGCTACAGAACCGAACAAAAAAATATCTAAATACACGATAATGTACGAGGATAAGGAAGTCTTAACCTTTAATAGAAAGACAGAAGAAATAGAAGTGCATGAAGCTAAATATTTGCCTTTTTGGTTAAGGGGATCGGAAGCTGTTAAGCCTACGGCGGTTCTGGAATGGCTGATATACCGTATAGACAGTTCACATCGTACCTATATGAACATGGTTTACGTTGCTCGTAAAGTTGGTCGTGATAGAGATAAGATATTTGCCGACAGTTCCGGTATTTCATTTACAGATAATTTTTGGATAAAAACATCGGACGTAAACTGGGCATGGGAAGATATTGTGCGCTTGAGGGATGAAAATAAAGAACTTAGTGCAGTGGCTCTTACAGGTAAAATTGATACGTCAAAAGACCTTTTAAGCGGCTTTACTACCCTTTTTACGACTAAAGGATACTTTCCAAAAGCTATAATAGGAGGTTATCTTTATAAGCTAAAAGAGGATGCTCTATTAGAATATCCTGCGTTTCTTATAGGTAAACATATTGGGGTAAATGTCGCAGAGTGCAAACTTGAAAAAGATTATGTAAAAATACGATTGTTCACATCTGAAACCGTTTCTTTAGTTCATTCATCAGAGTTAAAGCAATATTTTGATATTAAAGATGAAATTTATAATGCAGTGTTAAAGTTTGACCGGAATGACATTAAAGAGCAGTTGCAGCGCATGTATATTTTTAATTATATTACCCTTGCAATACAATGTACAACACGGTTTTGAGTTGGAAATTTTTATCCCTGCCTTTGTCAAGGCGTACCGGAAAGGAGTCCGGCGGCGCAGCCGCTTTTGCCGTAGGCAAAAGTACTG
>Ga0131853_10002981_pt1 | contig 30366 bp, 19 predicted proteins | sample TergutLab28metaG_FD_92764 | JGI IMG/M metagenome (GOLD analysis project Ga0131853, IMG submission 92764) | Labiotermes labralis P1 segment gut microbial communities from Petit-Saut dam, French Guiana - Lab288 P1 (version 2) (version 2) | ecosystem: Host-associated > Arthropoda: Insects >... | reverse complement strand
GACATGGTCTCAGGGGTTATACAGATGCTGATATGTAAAACCCACAAATCCTGAGAAAACCAACCGCAACAACAACGGCGGCTCTGTCGGCAAATCCTACTCCCACGTCCACGAAGGCTATGGTCGGGTGACCCCTGGGTAATGCAGCTGAAACTGCAGCAGACGGGAGAGAGTGCAGGTGCAGGTCCAGCGCCTTAAAACTGGGCCCATTCAGCTAAGGGAGTACACCCCTACAGAAAAGCATGCAGGTCTAGAGGCATCAACGTGGCAGCCCCACCACTAGACTCACCCTGCGACGGGCCGGTAACCTATCCAAGGGACACCAAGATACTCGTAAAATCCTCAAAAGGAAGAAGCGGACCGACACTCTTAAGGAATAAAATGTATAAATTCTGTAATAAGCTGATGTAATGACAATCTCACAAATTGCAAAACGCAATAAGCTCATTAAATCATGTACTTTAATGTCTGAAAATGGTCGAAGACGACCGAAATATGTAGCATACAGCATTAGATTGAATAAGTCTGTGGCTTATGACGGAAATATATAAATTACTGCTAATTTAATATAATTAGCTGTGCTGACCATGCAGATTTATCACCGCGAATTGTATATCCATGTAATTACACCACAACTGAATGTATCAGCTGGAACATCTGCAATGTGCATGCGGCTGCGCTGTGAGCGACACACACTCAGTGAAAACAGCATGCAGTGTGCCCTCGAGGTTTGCGGTTCACCTCAGTTCTACCGCGCATGACTGCGGATTGTATCATGTCTGTGTTCGCTACCACTGTATCCAGCCGCCTATCCAATGAAGTTTATGGGACTTCCCCACGTCAGGATTAAAGCGGCCGCAGCATGAAGCTTATCTCTCACATCTGTCTAATGCTCGGGCCATTCTCTGTCTTCCACCCAGTACGTTCTTATGGCTTGGGCCTTGATCAAACAGAGGGACGATATTGTTGGGTTGTCGATGTCTGTTCCCCACGGTCGTCTGTAGGGGTCACTGTTGGGCGTATAAATGTCTGCCCCTGGTGTCACAAGCACTCGGACACAAGCCACAGTGAGATTCTTTTTAAACTGCCACTTTATACGATCGTGTTTCCATTTTCTAAAAGCCGAATGACACAATAAATCAGAATGAGTAGTGTGACGTCAGACACAGGCAGGCCGAAACAGAGAGAGCAGTAAATCCGATTCAACCTCCACCCCACCCCACCCCCTCCAATGAAACCCTCAACCCTATTTCTCACTCTCGCTTAATATATCTATTCGCACTGAATGTATTATAGACTGATCTTCACACCAGCCATTCTTACTGCTAATTATGTTCATTTACAGCTACTTGTTTATGTCTTCTGTGTTTGCGACTTAAATGGTGGGCTGCTGTTTTGGCAATGCTTCTGAATATTTTAAACCCGGAAGTGATATAAGTTCAAACCGGTGAATGTTGATTAGGACAGAAATTTGTATCTCTCTGAGGCACAAACAAGGATCACATGGGAGGCCTAGTGGTAGATGGGAGGGTAAAATTAAAATGGATCTCCAAGAAATAGGAGTAGTTTATGACTTATTTAACGCTGCTATTGGTAGTTCAGGCTGTTTGCTTCTAATGGCAGGCTAATTAATAGTGAACAGGAAGGTATATGAAAGCGGTCGTGGCCTAATTTGAGGAACCATTATGACATTTGCCTTAGGAGCTGAGAAAAACCATGAATAACGATACCACTTTTTTATCAACGGATTGTGAATAGTAGCAGAAAATCATGTATTGAAGACCTCCAGCAATGCGTTAAAAACCTCACGAATTTGTACAAATTTATCTTAATCCATGCGTACTTCTGTGGTGGACTTGTCACATCTGGCTATTATTGCTGTTAAGTTGTTTGAATCTGTATGTGCTTATGGTAGCCGTTATAAGACAGGCTTTCGGGAAACATTTAATTACATATTTGCAATTCTCCCCTGACTATAAGCTACCGCTGTCACCAACGTTGGCCATGGTTTCTATTCTCCAAGTCTTGTGCGCTTCGCCTCGCCACAATACGTTACGATTGAGAACAGTTCGTGAAAGAACTTCGCAAAAGACTGACACATCCAGTCACACACATTTCCTTATCTCGTAATCGTTGAGTGAAGTGATGTGAAGTGTAGTGATGTAGGGTGAACTGACGTGATTTATATGAAGTGATTTTATTTTGAAGTTAAGTGAAGTGGGTTACGGTGAAGTTCTTGGGGATGAAAGTGGCTTGTACATTACGTGAACTTATACTGAGGGTACTTGATTATATTGTGACTATTTTATATGGACATTTCTTGCACTGTGGGTGTGTGTTTATGTGTGTGTGTGTGTGTGGGTTTTGTAATATGTGGGTGTTTTGGTAGTATGTGTACTTGTATTTACTGTGTTTTGTATTGTTTGTACTGTGTTTTTGTATTGTTTCATTTATGTGTATTCATTCTTATTTGTTTTGTTTGTACTAGTTAAGGACTACTGCCACCGAGTGACAACTCAATTGCATTTACTACTACTACTACTACTAATACTAATAATAATAATTATTATTATTATTAGTAGTAGTAGTAGTATTTCTCACAATATTTATAAGTTAATCTTTCTTATTGCGAAGGTGTACCACACTCGCCAGTGTGTGTCAATCGTTTGTCCTCACACTCACTGCCAGCATCACCAGCTGCCTGCCTTCGTCGTAGTCGAAGGCATTTCCTTCAGCAAAATGACTGCTTCTCTCAGTGCGCTTCGCCGGTCGTCATTTACAGCACTACCGAGGGCCGCTTCAACCGTCGTTGGGTCACTGTCGTCGCGTGGCTTCGTTACGTCACGGTTATTTCTTCGTAAGTCAGAGGACATCAAAAGATCTTCTGTGATCTAACTGTTGTTAACAATAACATAAATTGTTCTTAAAGAAATCCAACATGCGATTATATATAACACATTAAAACAGAGCGGAAGGAACTGGACGCTAGCACTGCGTGAAGAATCGTAGTGCTTCAGAAGTACCATGTGACGGTGAATGCAGAGCCCTCTGCCGTGGTGCTGGGGTGTGGCATCTTGCTGTGTCCACGTGTTATACCAAATAAGACTTCTGATTTACTGTCCAGACAGGTACCACCTAGTCCCTACGGGAAATACACGTACTGAAGAAGAGGAGAGACTCTAGCAACAAGTTTCAACTACTGTGTATTAGCGAATTAAATTTCACACCACAGTAGCTGGGCAGTGAACAAGAGAATTCAAAGGGCGTATGTGTGTGTGTGTGTGTGCGTGCGTTCATGTACATAATATACGAGTATAATTATGCGCAACGGCTTGTAAAGGGAGTAACACTTCAGTCCCTAAGAACCGCGAAACCATGTGAACAGTTTGAAGTGTAATTTAATGACGGGTTTCCTCCTCGTGTTTTCAGATACAGACGGACCTGATGGTGACCTAATATAAGGTCGAAACATGTACTCTAATTAAAATGAAGGAAGATGTATCCATGCCCGTCCCAGTGGCCGCGCGGTCTATGGCGTGGGTCTGCTGTCGCTCGCTTGCTGGGATTGCGGGTTCAAATCGCGCCGGGGGCATGGATGTCTGTCAGTTGTGAGTGCTGTGTGCTGTCAGGTAGATAATGAGGAGGCCCTGGCCCACTGGGGGGGGGGGCTGTTGCGACATGGAAAAAATAGTGTTTACAGTAAGCGAGAACTTGTATTTGATATAACGCATTTCCGAAGATTAGAAGTCATGGTGATTTGAGCAAGCAAGCTTCGTGTTCCTTTTGCTAGGATCCCGTCATACGGCACATTCTCCTTCTGACGCACGTAGTAGGCTGGCCGAAGCCGCACACGTGATAAGCCTTGACGTGCAACGCCATGTTTATGTGTTTATATACTTGTTCTAATTTACGGTGCTTGCTAACATTCGCAGAGACAAGAATCACCTGCGTGTAGCACACTTTATAACCATGTCAGTTCTGTATGCCCACACTGCTTCCATGTAGGACGCAGTCCTATTGACAAGATGGTGTTCCTCCTAATTTACAACTTTAAAATAAGATACACGATGTGTCGTCAAGACCAGTAACGTCCACCTAAACAAACTAGATGGTTGGTCTAGAAGTTATAACATGTTGCGGCCAAACAAAATAAGTATAACAAAGTTCCTGTTAAAATGAGGTCTCTCAGCGTAGAAAATAAGGTTTTGTGTAATTTCATTTTGATGCGTGATATAATGCTTACCGAAAACGTTTATATCTCTATTTAAGGGATGCAGAATTTTACAAAAATTGCTTTTGTGCAACCCCTGTGATCATCATTAATATTAACAAAATTTTTACTATCGAATTTATTCCTTAAATTTGAACCCCCTTTCATACTTTTATAAGTTTCGTTTTAATATTATCCTCTCATCTGCTTCTGCACATCGCAAACGGTCGCTTCCCTTCAGGTTTACTAACAAAACTGTTGCTCATATGGACTGTCTATTCCACAACTTACACGTGTCGAACTGCTGTCCTCATTACGTTTTTGTTTGCTTTAACTGTACTGAGAGAAGAGAATGCCGTGTGTTTGTTTGAAAAGCTGATTGTTACTCATCTCGTCAGGAAGTTCCCTTTTTTATGGAACCCCAAGTTTCATTACGATGTGCATAACGTGATCCAACTAAGAAATTAAAACTCATAAATCAAAATAGTCCCAATATCTGTCATAATAAACCTTCCTGAACGTTTGGCCAAATTGTATAGAAACAAACAACACATAAAAAAGCAATTCACTGTGTCCAGTAATATAGTTTGTAAGAGATGAAGCGGTGGATTAAACCTCTACGCTTGGCTCTCTGTAAACCAGCGTTTCGCTGTGATGAACTTGTCTTTATTAGATTGTTAACAATAATCATCACAACCTTCGTGAATATAGCTATCAAACCAAGGCAAGCAATCCGTTTGATGGTGTGTGTGTGTGTGTGTGTTTGTACTACGCCGAGGATTTCAGCCTTTGCTGGAGTCGAGGACTTTGGAGGGAGGAGCGTGGGGGAGGATTGATTGGCGGGTGCTTAGGTCACGAGTGTTTGTACACTGAAGCCAATATAGAGACAGACAGACAGACGGACAGACAGACACAGTCGGAGATTCCAATTAGATCGCAGTATTTGCCAAGCTCTCTTATTATGATTTCATATGGAGGCAGGAGAGAAAGGGTCAGTAGTAAAACATCTTGATGGGGAAAGCGACAGTTGTAGGACATAGGCTTGAGATGGGCGAAAGAACTGGTCAGTCCGTCCGGGGGTTGCTATTGGTCTGCAGCTTCAAGCAGACACAGGGGCTAAATTATGCTGCTGTGATTGCTGTGACGGCAGTTCGAATTCAAACGACGAGTCTTCACGGCTGTTACACTGAACCCGAAAATGATTACGGCGATAAGACGTGGGCCTAAGTGATGTAATTGAAGCGTTTAGCTTGTTCATTGCCACGCAGTGAGTTGTTAGTTTCCTTTTAATGTTCTGCAAGCTTCGGATTTTGTAATCAGAAGTAAAAACTGAATTACGTGTGAGGTTACTCGATCAGTTCGTGTGTGAGTTGGAGAGTTTGTGGCTTGGGCGGATTAGTTAGGTGGTCAGTAAGTTAGTAACATAATTGATTAGATGACTGCTTGGCAGGGGCACGCCTGAGGGAGGGAGGCTACCGGGCTGCAGCCCTCCCCCCTCAAAATCGAAATTTAAAAAAAGCAGGTTTTGTGGACACGATAATATTAAACGTTGAACATGATTGTCACTTCAAACGAAATCATCCACTGAAACCGTCTGATGACTGCTACATTGAAATTTTTAAAAATAAAATGTTAAACCTGGGATGTCTTATATGGGGGAAAACCCCCAAGAAGATTAGACCTTCTGATTTAAATCAGGTGAATTAGTCATGAAACATGTAGTGGTAATTGTATGTACATAAGTGCAGTTGCAAACAGCTTTATGCTGCCGTTGTATTTATGACGTGATTTTTATAACAGTTTCACAATCAAACATAAATTATATATGGCCTAAGGGTCAGGCTCCCCTCCCTCACAGTGCAAAATTATGTATGCAGTACTGCGCCACTGCTGCTTCGTTTGTTTATGGCTCCAGATAGGAGGCAGCGATGGTCTCTTCCGAAGACAGTGATGAGTCTTCACATTTCACAAAGGGCAGGGAATTTCTTGACTGGGTTCCACTGTCAGCGTCGCAACAAGGATTCTGCTCGATGGAGTTAGTTATTTAGTTGGTTTCAGACGTAACAGTGTCTGTGAAACATCGCAGTGGCGTTACTGATAACTAGCGCAAATCAAAACTCAGTATCTGGAATTGATGCGTCTGTGTGTCCATAACCGTAAGGTTGGCAGCTCTGTCTTTCACTAAAATAAATTCTGCGTGAATATCACAGGCGATGAATGAGAGTTACGAAGCAAGACTGTGAGTTAATGATTCAATAACTGAGTTACCGTACGAATGAATCACTGCCTGACACATACAGGAAAAAGGCGTGTTTCCGCAGCGGAATCTGAAATCCCTACAAAAATTTTCCAACCCACCCGGACCTGTTCTGACAGCAAGTCAGTGTTACATCTGTAACTTTTATCTGCCAACAGCTTTATGTTATGTTTGAAGACACGGGTAGTAGTAATTCGCGTATTTTGTGAAGCAGGCTGTATATGTCAGCACCAGGTCTGTTCTGGAGGGTCTTCGGTTTCCTTTAACACAGGCGGGGATGTGGAAGTAAATTAACACATGGCTTCTTAGAGTCAATGATGTGCAAGACATGGTCCGCGGGCAAGACGCACTACACCGTCAGATTTTAAAAGCTAGCTGCGAGATCAGACACATCTTCCCGCGTTACGTGACATTCGACTTGCATGAATCTAATTTTATGCAGTCTCCAAAAATACATTTTAAATTGCACTATCTGCTATTCTGCCGTTAGTTGATAGATTCATGGCTTTTTAACCGGCTGTTACTGCGGATTAAAGGCACGTTAGGTACATGGCTGAGTAAAGTAACTGTTACTGTATGTAGAGAACTAGCAGGGTACTTGCGTGTAAGATTAATGTAGCAAACTTGCGTGGTTATGATAATATTCAACGTAAGTGCGTAAAATCCGACTTGCGTAAGGTTTCGCGGAACCGAACCGTGACGTAAGTCGGAGCAGTATGTTTGATAGGAACGAAAAAGTGAGTGCTGTAAGATAATAACTCTGCAAATTGAAGAGGTTAGGTTAGGCTAGTTTAGGTTAGGTTATGGAATTCCAGGGCACTGTTGTAAAGTGGACATGGAACTTAGTATAGGAAAGGATATACACGGAGAACTCAAACCGGTTTCCTTTTGGAAACCGATCGTATGGACAGTCAGGAAGTAAACTGAAGATGATATTAAAAAATGCCCTGCGAAAATATATTGCAGTGATATAACTGGAGTCAGCTGGCTCATGATCGTGTTCAGTGGCGTGCTTTGGTTTTGGCTCTGTGGAGCCTTGGGCTGTTACTACCAGACAGACGGCGAATGCGTCATCCTGCTTTGAAAAGTTTCTTCTTTCTGATTTTGCGTTGGTGAAGAAAAGGCTCAAATGGCACTCATCCAGCAATGTCCGTAAGACTCGTACATACTAATCTCGCCGAGGATGAAAGCACACGTCTGCCTTTGGGTCCGTATTTATTGTTCCTTCTTCCCCTACAGAAGTTATTTTTCATACTTCTTTGTTTTGGCATTCATACTTCGTCAGATTTTCTCTTCCTGTCTAATTAAGTTTCTCTTGGTTTTTCTTCTTTTTATACTGCCTTTTGTTTTCCTTTTATTTCACTATTTATTTTTGCCTGCCCCTTTCTCGTCTTATGTGTTTCCTATTTCTTTTTCTTATGAGCTAACCTTTGTATTCTTTGACTATCCCTCCTTGTACTTTTTTTCTCTCGATTGATTTCTTTCCTTCTTTGTCTATTCTTCTATGAGCTCTTGAAATGCACACCTCCACACTCTCTTATCTTCACTAATTTAAAATCTTTGGTTTCACTCCATTTGCGTGTACTGTCATGCTCCATTGGTGTGTGTGTGTATTAAGGGACAGACGTAATCTGTACATTTGTTCACTACTTGTCACTTTGTAATTCGACATTTACATGGAAGGAAAACTTCCTTTGGGATTTCTTTGTTTTCCCACAGGAACATGTCTGTACTTCCTGTCCCTCTTAGAACAAGGCGATGGAGTGTGAGTTAACACCCTAGGGACATCATAACCCCACTCTGCTTCTTGCAGAAGGACATAACGGCCATCAGAGACTGGTACAGCCGTGTGATGACAACATTATGCAAGCGATAAACCGAGAGAGGACTCCAGTTGCCATGACTGCTCCAGACAGAGAGACACTGTACAGGGCTCAGCACCCCCACCCACCCCGACCATAGTTTTGTGATGAGACCTTGCGGTAGATACTTGGGGCTTCATTGCAGTCCATCATCCAGCGGAACACATGTCCCTGATTTTATAGCGCGTCTGTGTGTCTGTGTCTGTTGAACGAACCAGGACGAATGAAGGACCGACCCGGCACAACAAATCGAGCAAAACCTCCTGGTTGTGACAACCAGCTACATGAATTATTCACGTATTATATAGAGCTTACTACCCCCATTCCTAAACTACCAACACACATTGTCATTATCACAGAGAACACCTTCCTTACACTGCTAACCTGCAGTATATTGTTCCTTCCCTCTACTGCCTCCCCTATAAAAGCTATTATTTAAGCAATATAGTTTAAGTAACATGATTTAAAAACCTAATATTCAATTCAAAATACTTGTTTTAATCTTCGTTTCCTAACTGTGAGTAACATGACTGAGTGTATTAGCTAGATATGGACTATACGCTCAGATTTAGAATACGATTTTTTCTCTCTGCGTCACTGCAGTGTCTAAATAGGCTCTGAAGTCCACGCAGTGTCCTGTCTAGTGCTGACTTATCGCTTCCATATAGTGCCGAGGACAAAACTGTATGGAACTGTTACAGTCACTTTATGGTGCGGTACTTAGAGACGTCTTAGTTTTCCCTTCGTAATTGCTTAATAGTACTTGATTGAACATTTTTACAGCACGGGTTTTTAAAAACAGTTATGTTATTTTATTTTGTGGTGTAATATTTTGGAGAGAGAAGGAACTTTATTGTGCTTTCTGCCAAGAGGTCACTTGGTCTTTTTAAATTAATTACCCGCAGGTTTTATGTAAAAAATCAGCGCCAAATTTGAATTCAGATCTTTTCATTATTCCCTTGAAGCCACAGGAAATATGTGTGTTGGTTTGTTTGTTTTTTTGTGTGAGAGAGAGCGCGCGCTAAGAAAGAGTAGTGGAAGAGTAGGCGAACATGGAAAGTAACAGGGAGCAATTAGCAACACTCTTCCAGATGGATCAGTTCTTACCTCCCAGACAGCATATCAGATAGGCGTTGTAAAGGTTAATCGATTAATGTTCAGGAAGATATTCGCTGTTTTTTTTTATGAGAACTAAACTGGACACATAGCCCGTTTTTGTGGTCTTCTGACTGCTGTAACATCCTACACATCTTAGTTTACCTACACGGCGTGTTTAACTTATCTGTTTTCTATGGCTATAACAGTGAAGAGTGATTAGATCCCAAAACAACATTAACTTATTGGTCCTTATCATGGGGACACGTTGTGTTCTCTGAGAAATAAGAATTGAAGTTTTGTGTCATTTAGCCCAAGGGTCTCCAACCTTTTTAAGGCAAAGGGCCACATTTGTTATTGTGGGCTGGTACGTGGGCCGCGCATGAGAAATAGCAGCAAGTGGCGTACCTAGCCGCTAAATTATTGTGCAATTTTTATAGTGTATAAACACTTTATAAATGTGCCCGCGGTTCGCGTAATACATCCTGTGGGCCACTTGTTGGAGATTCATGATTTAGATGATTCTGAGCCTTCAGAGAGCAAAATGCAGTTTGAGTGTCTGTCGTCGACTGCCTGAGCTTTAAAGTGGTACATGTAGTTGACCAGCGTGCTTTAAACAGGTACTCATTTTTGGTGTCCTCCTTTATAAGTTGCTGTCCTGTAAGTGCACGGAATATCGTATTACGTAAACACGCTAAATGTATTCATTATTTCATATAATATGATATTTCTTAACCAATCTGTCAACATTATCTGTGTATACTTTGCAGTCTTTTTACTGCACGTAATTTGCATTCTTTGCTATTTGCAATTTGAACTCTTCATACTATTCGCAATTTGCACTTCTCATCATCAGATAAGCCTTTTATTAGGAGGTTCGCATCAAGGAAGCTAAATGAGTAAGGCAGTTAGTGTTGAAGGAGGAAATGAGAAGTGCATGGACCTGCAAAATTTTAGTAGCGATTTCTTAAGGACAGAGACAATTTGAGAGACCTAGTCATAGATGTGAGGTTCATGTTAAGACGGATTCCAGTTTTTAAGGGTGAGTAAACTGAACTAATGAATGAACCTTTAAGTGTTTTGGAAAATGACCCCGTGTTGATCGGCCAATATTTAGCGACTTCTCTGAGGAGATTATTGCCTCGATGCTCAGAACAGACATACACCGCCAGTTAATTTGTCTTTTGGTTTCATAAAGGCTGAGAAATTCAAGACCAGCAGAGTAACAGAACAATTGAAGGAAGATCCTGCGCCATGCGGTGTTACCCATACACTGTACAACACTTCTTTCCGTACAACCCAACGTCTTGTGATAACGGTGTATGTGGACGTTGGGTGTTCACACCAGCCGGAATATTCTGAACAGCCCTGCTGAATGTGTATGGTGTTGGTAATGGGGGAGGTGGCGGGGTGGGGGGAGACAAAGAATAGAGACGTGTGCTGCAAGAAGCAGAGTCGTAAGTTGGTGAAGTGTCGTGTTCCTACATCCTGCAATTCTTGTCGTAGTGACGAGGGCGCAAGCAAAAACGGGAATTTAGAGAGGCGGATTGGCAGCTCTATCCCTCTCGAAATGCCTACCTACATCCGGATCTTTGTTTCTTGGCTTATCTATCCAGGTTATTCTGACCTATATGAGTTATATATAGTACATACGTAACTTCGAATGTAAATATAATTCCGAGTACTGAAACCCGTGTCGGAGATAAGAACCCATGCACTATTTTACCATTTACGATAGTTGTTTTATTGTCAGAACGAACACAACACTTCGAACGCTTTGCATTCATTTATTATCTCCGACATGTTTCGGCCATCTTCAGGTACAATCACAGTAACACAAATGGAAAAGTATTCTGAGGAACCTCTACTTTTCCATTCATGTTGTGATCCTGCCTGATGATGGCCGAAACATATCGGAGATCATAAGTGAAATGCATAACGTTCAAGGTGTTGTGTTTGCTCTGATAATGACAAGAGATACCGCTTAACAAACACGATATCATGATTTATCACTCTTGTTGTGGTCATCACGTATACTTACCGTTTATGTTTCTGCCAGCTTTGGGTCTTTAGTATTTAATGTGTGTTGGGTTAAAGCGACCAGGGCGTGAAGCTGACTGCACGTCTCAATCTTGTATCTAGGTGAAGAATGAGTGGTTCTGTACCTCCATTGCTCCTACATGACTCCTGGATGTGCACAGGAACGACTTTTAGCACTCGGTCCTTTGATTCTTCTGGTCCGTCTTAGCTGTTGTGAGATATACGAACTGCCCACTACAAATAGTCTAGTTATGCCTATGTGTGTAGGAATCAGACGTCTACTGTCCACTTTCACTGTACTCTAGAAATAATTTCACTGCCAGGCGGTTAAAATAGTTGCTCTTCAGCCATCTTCGTGGAGGAAGTGTGATAGAGAAGATCATTTTGGCTTGCATCCAGACCAGGAATCGAAGCGCCGGACTGCTGAAATTTGATCAAGGATTTCAGATGCACCCTGTACATTTCAGAAACACTCTGCACATTTCAGATACACCCTGTACATTTCAGTTACACCCTGTACATTTCAGATACACCCTATACATTTCAGGTACACCCTGTACATTTCTGGTACACGCTGTACATTTCAGGTACACCCTGTACATTGCAGATACACTCTGTACATTTCAGATACACCCTGTACATTTCAGATACACCATGTACATTTCACAAAACAGAATAATAGATAATACTTTCTCCTGTTCGTAATTTTTTTGCAAGCAGTGCACTTATGTTGCTCGCGTTTGTGCCAGAACATTTCAAGCTCAAAGCAGTCAGAAAATAGAATCAGGTAGTCTCATATCCATGAAATTAATGTGAAAACCAAATAAGAATACAAATTCAGAAGGAAATACATTAGGAAATCCTGTAATACAGATTGACGCGCACTTTTCTCCAGGAAACCAGTTTAGTGTGAAAGTCATTATGTAAGCTAAAAGAGAAATGTTAAGATCTGCTGTCTTCTGGGACATTATGCATCATCGGGGTAATTCCGTACCGACGTTTCGGCACAACTTCTGGGTCAAGGTCCAAGCAGAATTCATATTGGACTTCTTGACCCTAGAATATGGGACCGATAGGTTGTCCCGAAAGGTCGGTACGGAATTATCACTATACTCTGTGTAATATCCCAGAAGAGCGCAGGAATCACCTTCTTCGCGGAGGAAGCCTGAAATCGCCAAGAAAAATGTTATTTGGACATTGCTGTAGTGCCAGCTGTAGGAGAACACAGATATTCTTGTACCGGACAATAAGTGTGGCCATGTAATGCGTGTATGCGTACATGTCATTGTGTTGTAGGCAGAAGAGCAAACAAAATTTTCAATTCAACGTTACGGTTAGCTATTGGATCTATATGTGAGGATTATGCTAGAGTGATTTCTTTTTGAATACCTTTTGTTGCGCACCATGTTCGTATTGAAGAGAACAAGAGAGGAATGAGTGTTCTAGACGAAACACATGGAGGGTAGCTACATTGTTAGTGCAGTAGGCTAATGTCATGCTTTATAGTTCTTTAAACACAGTCTAACGTTTCCAGTGCGAGGAGCAGCACTTCTGTTCCCCCACCATTGTGCTTTGTCTGCAGTTGGTACTGCTCTCATCTTCCTCGTGTTTTCGTGCCTCTTCCCCTTATTTTTCTTTTCTATCTCTTTATTTCTCCTCTAATTTTTTTATTCACCTCCTTCGTATAAGCAAGAGAGGAAATATACGTATAACTGAACAATGAGGCGCGTTCATATTTGTGCATCCTGGACCCTTGTGATATATATATATATGTATATGTTCGTACTATTTAATCCAATAGGGTGACCATTTTTATTGCAGTTGACAATTAGAGCTGTATTATACAGGTTTCTGTTATCATTAGAGGCTGTTATTAATGCATTTCTTTGAAAGTATGGTTCTTTATATGTCTACATTGATTCCTTTGCTATTTGTCTTTGAAAAGCAAATTATTATCCGTGTAAATCCATGTAAATAATCTTCTTTCTTTTCCTTTACAGCCGTTTTTCATTTCATGTGCCGAGAGTTCGTATTTCTTATTTGTCTTCTTTCATTTATGTTCCTTTTCTTTATGTCTTGACGTACAGAATAATGTTTTGCCCGATCAGTTTTGTATTATCCGTTCCGCGCATTGATAAATATTAATATTAAAAAATAATACACACTTTCTTACTTACTTACTTACTCACTCACTCACTCCACGGAGCAGAGTCCTTCTTGAGAAGCTAATCGGTTCTCAGCTAGTCAAGAAATTCCCCGCACTTTATGGAACCCGAAGGTTCATTACCGCATTCACAAGTGCCCGCCACCTGTCCCTATCCTGAACCAGCTCGATCCAGTCCATGCCCCCACATCCAACTTCTTGAAGATCTGTCTTAATATTATCCTCACACTTACGACTGGATTTTCCAAGTGGTTCTTTCCCTTAGGTTTCCCCACAAAACCCTGTATACACCTCTCCTCTCTTCATACGTGCTACATGCCCCGCCCATCTCATTCTTCTCGATTTGATCACCGCAACAACATTGGGTGAGGAGTACAGATCATTAAAAAGTAACAGTTTTCTATTTTTCCCGATGCTTTGCATGACCATGAAGAGCCTGTTGCTCTTAGATTCATTTGAGAAGGTGCTAAGACGATGTTTGGACGTGTGAGAGAGGAAACAAGTGTTCAGAGGGGTTTCGTAATTTGTCCTCCAGACCGCCAACTCGCTTATCCGTCTCTACTTAACACTTTGTTCTCAAATAATTATTAAAACATTACACTGTTCTCATAGTAATACTTCAGCTAAATTATTTGTATCGGAATTCGTTTTATTAATAGATTATTACACCAAGAATAAACGAATTATGACCATATAACACTGTGTAGATTACTGTTTGTCAGATATTAGAGCAGGGTCTCAAATGCGTTAGAGCCTACTCAGATACCACGCACTTAATTGTCACTGTAACATTGCACTGAACGTCCTGTGTTAGTCACAAGTTCATGTTTCTCCTGTACATGGCTTTCTACAGCCGGCCATTCGCCTCTTTAGCAGAATTTAAAAGATTATGAATGGGTCCGCGTTGATCCTAAGAATAAACAGAGCATTCGTCGGTTAGGTTCCCGCTAACGGTGTTGACACAGCAACCATTATAGTGAAGGAGAGAGGGTGCCATCTGTCTGTGGCCCCCAAACCCCCAGAGAAGCAAATCCTGGGCCGCCGATAAATCACACGAATGTAAACACTCGAGGAGACAGGCGTACGGATAGGCGACCAGCAGGATGTTCCCAGGATTCAGTCTGCGGAACAACGAACGTTGTTACCATGGTGTTGGAACACTGCAGTAACTGAAATCTGATATCGTCAAATGTAAATCATTTACGTACACGTTATTTAAAATACACGTGTTGAACCAGACATTTAGACCCCTGCTGTTATTTGTACACCAGGCTAAAGAGGAGGATGAGTCATTAAGGTTTAAATTATAGACCTATCAGTTACACTGCTGCGGCGTCGAGGCATGGGACGGTAAGGTATTTGACGCTGGCTGAAGATGTAAGGTACTATTGCATGAGATTCGAACGGACATAATGCACCAACAACAGATGCAAGAGGAACAGCAGCAGCAACAATAAAACAACAACAACAACCAAGAGAATTTAGTGCATATCCAAAAAAACGTGTCGTCGACGTGTACTTGAATAATTGCGTGGTGCAGTCGTTGATGTATGGACTGCAGACACAAGGACTCTGAGGCGTTAGTTACAACAATATACATTATTATTATTATTATTATTATTATTATTATTATTATTATTGGCTGTTGACTCAGAACCGCAATAAAAAATCGTGGAGTTGTTGTAGTTGTTTTTGTCGCCGTCGTCGTCGTCGTCGTTGTTGTTGTTGTTGCGACGACGAAGATGGAACATGATTGCAGGCTGTTTGTTTTCTCGTCGATTCAAACAGTTTGTGTGAAATCATAAAGTGAAAGTCGGAAATACAGAAGCCTGGACCCAGTTTCGAACCAACATAATGCGGTATACGCTCTCACAACTTGTACCCCACGGCTTTACACCCCATAACAGTGTGTTTGTCGTAGTCACCTCCATGTGTATCTCCAATCATATCTAGCGTTTTTCCAGCAGTGTCTGTGCTATCTTCACGTTCGCACAAACTGAAGTACACAAAATTACAATGAACTCGATAATCCTCAGGGAAGTCGTCGTCTTTTGCTTCATCTTTATTGGTAGTTACGTCATTTTCAACTCATACTTCATCGTGCTGCTCCAGTGGCGATGTTCATGCCCAAGTCATTATAGCTCTTACAGCTGACTTCCGGACATCACACACAACCCTCTCACTTCGTGGGGATCTCTTGAAAATTCAAATTTTAATTCATTATGGCCCCATTATTTATTTCTTTTTCTCCTCCCATGTCACTTTGCTTTCTCACAGAAAATGAAGATACCGCGGCACTATTTCGGTTTCTGCCAGATGACGCTGACCGTCTCCACCCTTTTATTGTCATTCTTATCGAGTTTTCAGCGCCAGATGAAAGTCGTTTGTTTCGTATTAACACACCCACTTTTCCTGAAAATAAAATTAAGGGTGGCAAATTTTTCTTGGAGCAGAAGTTTAAAATAATCGTGGTGGGTTTTAATTGGCCTCTCTGGAGCTCTTGTTCTGCTGAAGACATGTGCCAGCCCTTGTGCGTCGCCCTGCCTTTCATGGTCATGCAGACTTGATGCTGCCTGTCCGGTACGTGGCTCCACAGAACACAACTACAAACAGTTGTGCGACTGACAGATTCTGACCATAATTTTGTACTGTTCTTGAGAATAAATATCGAAGAATCTGCTGTCACTATTTCCCCTTTCACAAACGTAATCCCTTCGATAGGAATAGAACACAACGGTAATATTTTAATCCTCTGACATTCCTCTTAAGTCGGTTGAATTGGATTGTTCTTGTTAATTAAATGGCTACTAAAAGAGTAGTAAGTCAAGTAATTGACCATACTCCTCAGGGAATTCGGCTACGAGGACGACCAAAAAAAGATGATGGAGCTGTGTACAAACAGACACTGATAAACGCAAAATTAAAAACTGGAAAGAGAGGTAAAAAAATAGAGCTGACTGGGAGAAGGCCGTTAAGGGAGCGAAGGTTCGCATTGGACTGTAGTGCCGTCTCCGTCTCAGAAGAAGAAGTAGTAGTGGTAGTGGTTGTAGTAGTAGTAGTAATGGTGGTAGTAGTGGTGGTGGTGGTGGTAGTAGTAGTAATAGTAGTAGCAGTAGTAATAGTAGTAGCAGTAGTAATAGTAGTGATAGTAGTAGTAGTAGTAGTAGTAGTAACATTCCTTGCGCTATAGCCAGTAAGTGAATGTTCAGATGCAGGACTGCAACTGTTCCGTTGTATAGTAATCTCTGCTGAAACGTATGAGATTAATACAGCGTAGAATATTCATTGTTAGGATCTGAGGAAAGAGGATGTGTGAGGCTACACTAAGAAATGTATTTGGAGCTAGGAGGGTGTAAGTCGGAAGAATGGCGAACAGTTGCATAATGAGAGGCCTTATAATTATGGTATTGTACGAGTACCAAGGGTTATTAGAGCAATCAAATGTAGAAGAATAAGGTAAATGAGATTATTAACTCTCATGGGGTGGGAGGTAGTGAGAAATGCGTAAAAAAATTTTACTTGGAAATTCTAAAAGGAATAATAAAAAGCTGTAGCGTGTATATATCTACATATACATACAGTCATTAACACAATGTTACAATTAGTAGCAATATATAAGATACAACTACATGTTTCGGCCCTGTATGTAGGCCATGAAACTCTTTAGTACGATGGTTTTACTGCCTAATTTGAATGTTCGGTTTATAAAAATTTCACACTTGGTGGAATTCCTTAGTATGTTTGGTTAATCTCATGCTAGGGTCATAAGATGAATACCTATGCATTTTACATGATGAACTACGCATCAATGTAAAAGCTGACAACTTTTGCTAATCCCACGATTTATGATGGAAGACGAGATCTCGTCCCCCTTCCAAAATTACCACACATATTGTATAGTCACTTAATAAGTTCCTAGGACAACCAGATGATGGCCTACATACAGGGCCGGAACATGTAGTTTTATATTATATATTGCTACTAATTGTAATATTGTTGTATTCATGATTTATGTGTATATAGATATATACACACTACAGCTTTGTGTTATTGACCTGACACAATGGGGATGACACATCTTCAGGTTCTAAAGGTAAGAACCACTTTGGAGTATAGGTCGAGATTGGGGATAGTATTAAAATGAAAATTTCATTCTCTGTAATAATGTGGTTTGGATTCTGTTGACTGAATGTAATCAGTCTGGGCGTACGAATGAGTCGTCTGTTTTCATAAAAGTGCGGAATTTCTCAGCCGGTTGGCCGACTTCAAGAAACCAAGGCAGTTCGTGGAGTTGCTCAAGTTATTCTAAGACAGTCCGGTGATGCAGTGCCAACGGAAGCATTTGTATAACTCGGAACGAGTTGGGAATACTATCCATGTAGTATGAGTGGAGACGAGACTTGGATTGGATGCAATGGCACTGGATTGTTGAAGGCGTTATTACAGAATTCAGTGGAGGGAAATGATCACGAGTAGTTTCTTGTTGGTGCCTGGAAGAGATTCAAACTAGGTACGTCGATACTTGCTCGGTAGTATTTTGAGAATCTTATACTCAGTATATGATGTAAAATGTGCATGAATTTGTAAGAATTTCGCCAGAAATTTGAAAATGTATTGTTTAAAGTTATTGTTTACGGAGACACGTGAATGTTCCTGCAACAACCCGAACTTCATTTCTTCGTCGCATATAGGCTGTTGGTAGCTTCCATCAGTAAGTTACATACAAAGAGAAGGAGAACGTTTGGCTGTCTGTGGCTGACGGAAGTATTAATTGACAACCTGAATTGTTCTTACCTTCGTTCTTATAATAAAACCAACGAGATGCACTAATTTCTCAAATTTATTTTTGGAATTGAACTCTACATCTTTCGGACAGTCTGTCTGTCCGAAACATGTAGCGTTCCATTCCAAAAATGAATTTGAGAAATTAGTGCATCTCGTTGGTTTTATTACAAGAATATATCACGATGCACGGTCCTCTGAATGTCAAATTCTTACCTTCGTCTTTCCGTATATGATACCCTATTTCTTTCAAATTCCCATACTTATTATTTTTTACTTCTCTTGTTAATTACTCTCGTAAAAACGTATAAATGTGCTCTATTGTAAAGTACTTTCCATTGTAGTCGTACAGGGGACAGATGCAATGCCTCATTCTGTAGTTAGGTTACTACTAGACAGAGGAGAGCAGTCAGGTTCGTAGCGTTGTGTTGGGGATCGCATCCATGTTTGTCTGTTTTATGGGTTTCATTTTAGTAACAAATATCATCTCTTAATTGTTTTTTTTGTTATATTGCACACGATTTAAGTTACTTAATCTGTTGTGATTAAGGATGGGTGGGTCTCCAAACCGGAATGCACTCAATGCTGATGAAGAGGAAAAGTTACTGTTCGTAATAAAAGTCGTGGTCCAGTGTCTAGCCTGTAGACAGACGCTTTAAATCTTATCTGGCTTAGTCACTATTCGTGTTTTACTTCGTTCGCGCCCATAGATCCACATGTTTGACCGCTGCCTTTGACGATTTAAATTGGTCTTTTTGCTCGTCTGTTTCTTTATAAACTGCTGCGCTACTTCGTACGTTATATTCCTCCTGCATTTTTTGATACACCATATCGTACTCGGGCAGATATTTAAATTTTAGTGCACGGTTTATGTAAAACTTATGATTTGAAAATAAAAAGATAACATTACGAAATAAACGACATTGTGTGGAGAATGAACCATATTATGCAGCATGTCTTAAAAAACGCATTTAATTTGCTTGTTGTCTAAATATAGAGTGTGAATGTTAGGGTTCTCTTACGTGCATTTGCATAGTTAAGAAGTTGAACTCTGCATTTCAGGGGTGTGATGCGGTGGTGTCACACTGCCACGACCTGAAACGCGATTCCTGAAGTCAGTGTGAATGCATCGAGTAACCTTTGGCGCTAGTATGGAGTTCCCCTCTTGTGCCAGTGGAAAGAAATTTCCTTCTTGCTTGATTACCGCAGTTGACGTCACACTGTAATTGTACACACGCGATTGTTTGCTTGCAACATGGCATCACTCTCTCCAGAATTAATATACTTAAATCCCTCTGCATTTCTTATGTGTTTCGAGCTGCCACGCCCTTCTGTTTCCTTGTTACACCTAGTGGCGTTTTATTGTGTGAAGTTGACAGTATTGATCGCCAAGACAAGGTGCAGAGTGTGTAGTGTTGTGTTGTGTTGTAGCTTACCTTACTGTGCTGCAGTAAATATGTTTCATAAATATTGTCAGATCATATAAGACTGTGTTTAGAACACTTAATACACCAGGCTCCCTCTCGGAGGTAAACGCAAGGTTATATTACACAGGGGAAGCTCTGTGACGGAAGACGACAATTTTCCTGTCAGTGTGTTTGCCTTGAACGTTCGAAATGTTAATTCAAATGCATAATATATACTAAAACACCAACAAACGCTCTTCGGATGTATGGATTTAATTTTATTGCACAGTGGTCACCAACATGTGTCAGCCACTCGGGGTGGTAAGAACAAGAATATAAATTGTACTTAAAATGTGTCTGAATGTTTAAAAATCCTGCAGTTTTGTTTAAAATTCACGGATGAATATTAAGTAGCTTATTCGACCGTGAATCTTAAGCAAAAACCGCTTGAATTTTAAATATTTAGACATATTTTAATAATCTAATCAATGCACGACATAAGGAACATATCACACTGGTATGACGTTCATGTGACCATGCATCGTAATAAATTCTTATAATAAAACCAACTGCAACAGCAGTTCCGTCCTGATCTGCTCGCAAGCTGTCAGCAAACCTGTTTGACATATACCATTCCTGTGTGTACAGTGAAAAACGTTTTGACTTCAGTTTTTTTCTTTTTCGAATTACTAATGAACATAATGTCTGGATTTAGTTTCTAACTCCGCATCAAGTGCATGTACATCATATTTCCGCGGTTACTCTACACTCACTGTTACATGGTAACAACGCGTCCTGGTCCCAGATTTGCGCGGTTTGCCCTGCTCCACGCACCTCACTTGCGCAGCCGCATGTGTGACATCGGCCAAGGCAGGGACGTCCAGCCTTTTTAAGCAAAGGGCCACAACAGTCATTGTGGGATGGTTCGCGGGTCGCTCGTGGAAAAACCGCGGTAAGTGGAACACCTGACCACCTGAATGAATGTGTTTTGCAGTGCATGTATACGATTAAGAGATGTGGCCGTGGGCCGCGTTAACACAACCTGGCAGGTCGCGGGTTGGGCACCGGTGGGTTAAAGTAAAGCTGTCCCTGTGTTCTTCATGAAGGCGTGTGGAGTGGAGATACAGCGCCTGTCCTCCTTATTCTCGGCAGTGAATGGGACTAACTAACAAACCACTTGAGGCATTAAGTTCCACGCCACGGCCGCCTCTACCCCCGGGAAAGACCCGGTACCCATTGTACAGGAGGCTGGGTGGGCTCCAGGGCCGGTTTGGATGGGCGGAAAATCTCGTCCCCACCGGGATTTGATCCCGGACCGTCCAGCCCGTAGCTCAGTCGCTATACCGACTGAGCTACCCGGCCCAGATAATTCGGATGTTATATATGGAAATTTTGAAGTACTAGCAGTGTGCAAACTATGCTTGCTGGTGGAAATTATGTAAGGAAGTGATCCGTTGCGCTGTATAATAATTGTCAGTCTACGGTTCTGTCTAGTCCAAACATACTGATTGCGTGATATGCAGGATATAAAGGGAAGTGCTCATAGGTGTTTTCAGATTTACTAGGACTTGTTGTCTTTGTGCGATGCGTAACTTTATAAACGTGGCTTGGTCGTGGGGCTAAAGTGAGGCACTAACACTAATACCACACTTACCTTATTAACACAGAATGAAGTATCGGAACAAATATAGGCCTTCTTGAGGTACAGATTTCTGATTATCATGAATGTTCACTGCTTGGACCTTCATTTGTTTTCGACTTTAGCGTCACCATTTCCGGTAGATGTCACCGGGGTTTTCTTAGCGTTATTTATATTCTTCTTTATAATTCCAATTCTTTGCTCCTTTAAATTATTCCCAACTGGCATTTCTAATGAGCTATTTTGACATATTTTAAATAAAATGTATCAAACAAATGTATACTTGCAAACAATTAGAAAGATGTGCGTCAGAAAGGTCTGTTTTGTCAGACGCAGCATGAGGTGTCATGGGTGACGTTTACAAATGATCACTCATTAACCAGAAGTTTTGTGACGGTTGAAGGGAGAGGAATATCTTTTCCACGGCTTGCTTGCGGTATAATTTTGAATGTTTGTCATTCACAGTGTAGGTCTTTACAAATGGCTGAATAGCTTAATACGACGTCGTTAAAGGTCTTTGTTAATGTAATGAGTTTCATTCAGATATGCTTTGTATTATACACATTCAGCACGAAGACAAATTATAGAAAGTACACTTTTGAACAGCGTCTGAATGAGATGCTTGCTGAGGCTGGGAAATACAGAGTAAGAACAGCAGTCTTTTTGTTCTTAACATTTACGGAGGATTATTCGAGCATGGGCCAGTTTTACAGTTGGTAGCATCAACACAATATCTGGCGTGTAGAGTTGGCCATGGACCCAGTGTATCTCAGTAGGAAGTCTGTCCTGCATAATAACAAGTGGTAGACAACATTAGTCATGGTACAGTTGCTAAGATCTTGATTACATTTCGGCGATAACTTGGTCCAGTTTTGTTCCAGTCCTCAACACATGTTTATAGTTTCTTTCTCTTCCGGACTTTTGTTACTACGCAGGTGGAATAACATCATTCTGTACTGAACTCAATAAATAGCAAAATGACTGGCTAGTTTCTAACGAAGTAACTAACCGCGTAGTACGTGATATTTTGGAGCTGTTTATTAATTATCATAGGGGAAGTTGAATCACGTCACACTGCCGTACCTTGTTTCTCTAAGATCCGTTTTAATGTTATCCTTCAATTTAAGCGTTTCAATTCGTCTCTATACGTCAAGATTTTCGACCAGGATCTGCTGTAGGGCCCCTCTGATTGCCTGCTTATTCATCCCGCTTACGGTGACTGTCCTTTCTGTCTGTAACAGTTTTTTTTTTAATTCTGTGTCTTTTTGTATGATGAGCAATTCCCACCAAAAATTTGAATTCGTGTTTTCCTGTATAGGCCTTGTGGTGCATGTCCCGTCCGTCTTGTGTTCTTTCATTTAATCGCGCTAACAGTGTTAGATGAAAAGCACAAATAGTGAAGTTCCTGATTCTGTACGGTTCTGTAGTCCTTATTTCTGCTGATTTAGGTTGTAACACCTTAAAATGTTGTTATTCCACATTACTTGTTTTGGACCAAAATGAATTAGATTTTTAAATACAGATAAGCATACTTTACACATATTATGGATAAGCATCTTCTGTAAGTAATTTCATGAAATTCGGTAGTTATTTCGCAGGCAGACACGAACCAGTAGACCGGAAGACAGAGCGAGTGTAATAAGAACCTGCACGTGTATCAGAAATTTGGGTACCGGGTTTCTTTTCCGGGGTTAAACCTGCCGGGGTGTAGCTTTGACCACCCACCCACATCTAGTGCTGAGGTTAAAGAAAGAATAGAGCTATACCTATACTAGCCCTCTGGGCCTTCATTGCCTGTTCTAGGGCGGACATTACATATTTCAGAATTACTTTAATGTGCGTGTGGAATTGCTACTTTCCAGAGTAGAATCAGAAAATTAAATGTCAACGAGCCTTTTGGGTAATCTTGTGTCCGTAAAGTCTGTTGGCTGTCACTGACGTCATTACAGTGCAACACATAAAAGGCAGTTTCTTAGTGTACAATTAATCTTCTATCTGTGTAAGTAGATTTATTATTAATTTGTCAAAGATTATATGTAGCTAAAGAGGCAATTAACAAAGAAGGATAAAGAGGAATCGATCGTTTCCCTAAGGCAGTTACTCGCCGGCGTTTTACTGCGAGGATGGAGTTCTATCCCAGGGTAGTCCATGCGGAATTTTTGGTGCACAGAATGGCACTGGAACAGGCGTCTCTCCGAGTACTTCATTTTCTGTTGTGAGTTACCTGTCCACCAATAAAACAATTTCATATTCATTCTTCTACCATCGACGCTGCATAGTCTAGATAACGAAGCGAGGCTGAATAAACCTCTTGAAAGAAGGAAATGGAAGAGAAAGAGACCCGGAAAATATGCAAAAGAGATAGAAATTAAGCTTGAAGAAATTTTAGAAGAACAGAAAGAAAGAAAGGAATAGTAACGTAAAAGAAGAACAGACAGGAAAAAATAGATAAATCAGCGAATAAAGAATAAATGAAGGCAAGAAGGTGGAAATAATGAAAGACGGCTGTAACGAAGAGTACTGTGCTACACGAAGGAGGTGCTTCACACCCCGTGACACGATCTTGCGTGTAAATACCGCGCGCCTTCCTGTGTCAATGGCCTTCACAGAGACATTTTTTCTTGTTAACAGTCGCTGAATACAATGAGAGGAACATTAGCTCATGTCCCTTGTTTCCGGACTACCAAAACAGTACAGGTGTATAAAGATGCGTCTGTGTAGAGGCAACTGTCGTCATTGCTAAGCAGCATGTTGAACATTGAAAGGAACAGCAGACCGGCACGATTTGTTTCGCTTGTGGCATTTCAAGGGCTAACTTTGCTGGTCGGCAAGAGAGACAGTAGCACCGAATAATAATAATAATAATTATTATTATTATTAGTTTTTTTGTTGAGCCGACTGAATGGTGAATGGGACAGGACAGGATTCGGTAAGAAGCGATCATTACCTTTTGCAGTGTTCTGTCATTGCTGTATCCTGTAAGGACTGAGTCAAACTGTGAGTATCGAATTAGAGAGATCAGTATATCTTTGTGTCGTCAGTCTGCTGTCTTCCAGCAAAATCCGGTTTAATTTCCAGGAAAAGAAGTAATTTTGTAGTAAATATTTTCTTTACGTTGGAGACAGTATACATTGTCTCCCTTTACTTAGGTTAACATTTGTGTTTGAAAGAGTCTATACTGACAGGCGTTATTTTAATTAGCTGCATTAGTCTCTTAAATTTGGCCATCCATTCGAATATCAGTGAACTCATTAATGTTTTTGACACTACATATTATGTTTTTGAAAGTGAATTATGTTATTATTATTAGTGCTAGTAGTGGTGGTGGTGGTAATAGTAGTAGTAGTGGTGGTGGTGGTGGTAGTATTAGTCGTCTTTTTTTGTATTATTTCACACAAATTGTACATCATAAACTTATCTTATTAAAATATAACGTTCAAGAAAAGCGACGTTTCGGAGACTCCCCAAAACATCGTGTTCTTGGAACGTACTGTTTTGACCACATACTGGAAAAAGTCTCATTGCAAGTTCCATAGAGCGTTGTCCGCTGTCTGATCAAATTACGTGTGCACCATTCAAAGAACACGACGTTTTGGGAAGAGATCTCCTGAAAAGTAGTTTTCTGAGAATATTGCGTTTCAGTTGGACAGAGGAGAAGTCCAGTTACATTCTAATAATAATAATAATAATACATTGCCATTAAAAGTCACACCGCCACAGAGTACTCTTCAGTAAACATCATACCGGCCTACACACAACAAAAGAATGATCCATTAAGTATATTAGTCGCCGGCTTTTAATCGGGGAGGCGCAGGTTCAATGTGGAATTCATGGTGGACAAGGTGGCACTGAGACAGGTTTTTCTAAGAATTCTTCGGTGTTTTCTGGGTAGAGACATTCCAGAAATGCTCCGTAATCAAATTCATTCATCTGACACCAACATTATAAGATGTTGGCGATAGAGAGCATCCTTAAATAAACCTTTTCTTTCTCCCTCACTTTTTGCGGCAGTTTGTGCCGATGTCCATCCATGTTTTAGAATAAATATACTAAGCTCTCATTGCAACATAGTACGAATACTCTCAAGTTCTGCATATCAAACAATTACGCCACGTAATGAATGTACTTACATGTCTGTGCATATTCAAGAAGCAAAGTACATTGTCCCTGTAATGTAGATGATGGAATTTACTTATTAATTTCATGCCGTGTTACTTCATGTTTCTACATTACACTGGTTATACAATTAAGTTATTTAACATGAGTCGCTTTTGTTCTTAATGTACGTCACATTTTCCATTAATTAACATACAGAGACACGCATATGCATACACAAAGTAATGCTTCATCATTTATTATAACCTTAGGTGAACAGTAGCTGGTTAGGACGCATACTTGGCTTTAATAAATTCAATGTAAAACTCATTTGTACAAATAAGAAGTTGTGCTTTCAAAACGTATTATGTACGTTTCTGCATTATTGTAGGCAATATTCTGCAGAGCTCTCAGTTCGCAACATGGTCTGGTGCTGAGAAAACACTAATTATACAAGTTCAAAATGTAATTTTTGTAAAGTATTGAAACTTGTGAAGAAGGAAACTCTTTAGGAACTGTGTGATCTGTACCAACTGTATGATCTGTACCAACTGCATGATCTGTACCAACTGCATGATCTGTACCGACTGCATGATCTGTACCGTCTGCGTGATCTGTACCAACTGTATGATCTGTACCATCCGCTGCTAAATGTTAATGTAGTTAAATCCGGAACAATCCGGAACGTTCCTTGGGCTTCCTTACAGAAGACAAGAGGTCCATATAGAATTTTGGTGCTTTAGGGTGATGCTGGAATTTGGAAAACTGAGCTGGATTTAAGTATATAAGCCTATCATGCACGTTGATCTGATAGTCGTGTCAAATGGTGTCTTATTAGCAGTTACATTTATAGAGGAAAAACAATTATATGGCCTTTTGTGTGGTGTAATAAGTATTGAGCCTGATGAGACGGAAACACAGCGGGATGTCTCACTGTAAAATTAAAGTGTCTGTTAGCGGTACTGATCGTTCGTGCTTTACCACCAGAGAGTTAGAATATCTTTATTTACCAAATTATATGCAGTATCTTAAGCCTAGGCTGATATGTTCGCCGCAATACACCACAGGTGAGGGGCAGGGCCTGCAACTAGCCTTAGGTTAAGAATGGTAGGAAGTTTAATCTCCATTCCTTGTGTAAGCTGTCGTGGCGTCGTGGACAATTTACCCATTATTACAAGTACCTATAATTTGTTTCCTGGATGTTATGTGAGAGACCCACAAGTGTATTTGTTTGTTCCTACATTGTGGCTTCAAATTCAGTTTCATAAGAAAAGGTGAACAATAGTCAAGATGGTTCCACTGATAACCGCACAACAGTAAACATACCGTACGTACTACAAGAAAGCAACACTACATTGCACTAAAAGTATGAATGTGATTATTATCTACTGTTTTCTGTCTGTCTTTGTGTTGTACCTTTCAATTGTCTCTCTAAGTTTATTACACCTTTCCGCCACTAGTGTCGCTTTGTTCACCTTTAACCTGTCTTTGTGTTCTTAACATCAGTGCAACGGGATTTGTCCATTGCCACTTCTCTTGTTTGTAGGCGCCTTCGCATAATTGCGAAAAGCGACTATTAGCTTCGTCATGTCTGTCTGTCTGTGTGTCCGTCCACACGGAACAACTCGGCTACCGATTTCCACGACACCTGACATTTTCATGTTTTTCGAAAATCTGTTTAAAATTTGACAATAACAGCGGGTTCTTGGCATGAAGACCTCTGTGCTTTTTTGATGATATCTCATAGAATTCTACTTACAGTGAGAAATGTTTCGGAAAAAAAATCGTAGAGAAAATCAAAACGTTCAATAACTCCCCCCCCCCCCAAAAAAAATTGTGCCGTTTATGAGCTAATGTGAAAGCATATTGGAGAGCCGGACAGGACACAGATGGACATATAGTGGAGCTGATGAGCGTTACATGCTGGATAACTAAAACTACAGACTCAAACTCAGAGTAAATAATACTTATTGCTTTTCCACGGTAACAGTGGTTACGCGAACGCGCGTCATTACTAAATTATACGTACATTGCCTGTCTTGTTAGTGGTTATAAAGTAATTTTCTAGCATTCTATGAATTCCACTTATGTTACAGACACTTGTACAAAATTTATCAATGTAAAGTATATGAAAAACTAAAGATATGTACGCTCGATTGTTTATGTACACATGACTACGGAGAGCAGGAACTAGAAACAAATACAAAGCGTGATAATCTTCAATTTATAACCTTCTGCCGTCTGTTTGGTCTCTAAAACTTTAAGCAACAAAACAATTTTGCCTTCCTTGTATTGGCCTGACACGTGACCTATCTTCTCTCTCTGTCGTTAGATCAACAATAGATGCAGTAAGTAGTGTTCTGTGGAACACATCTTTAAATAAATTGCTTAAAAAACTGCAAAAATATATTCATGACTCATAAAGACAGCGATTCGGAGAATACACCGCCTTTAAATTTGTGGAGCTATTCTACGTTATTCTTATTTGAAATTCTTTATACATTTCTTAATCAAAGCTATTTTGAATAACTTATGAGCCAGAAATAAAAGAAGACAAAATGTGTTCATTGCGGGAGGTAGACTATTTGCACCTTTCCTATCTCCTTTTTGCTCGCAGTTCTCACTAGCATATTTATGTAGCTGATGATAGGTTCTTGGATGTTTTTCAGGCCTTCTTGTTATTAATAGTAAACCAGCAGAGATAGGCCTACTTATTATCTCCTAGTCGACCCACAAGCTGGCATCATTGACAGGCAAGTAACAGTAAGAACAGGTTACAGGAGGCACTGACTCACGACGTAAGAGAGATGAGAAAGGCAGATTGGGAAGCTCATTCACAAAGTGAAGATCAAACCCCACAGCTCCTGGTACAGTACTTTGTCCGTGTACTACCGGCGGGCCTGTCTTCGATCGTCTTACTTCATTTAACTATCTTCTAGACGTAACATATTTTGGTTATAGATGGTATAAACTTGGATAGCTCCGTCAATAGACCGACCGACCATGGGCCAGGCAGCTGGGGGTGTAATTTTAACAGGAACGATTCTCTCACTCTTCGCCAGCGGTATGTCCAGACCACGTTTTCCTCCCACCCAACTCTCTTTCATCTGGCTACCTTGGGCTATTTCTATATGACCTGTGTTTAGGGAAACACAAGGAAAAGTATGCCTGAAGTGTTTTTGCGTCATTTGTTATTTGTCGATTTTATTCTAATAAACTTTATTATTATAATATGATAATATTAAAGTTGAGCTCATTAGACTGAATAAGACAGACAGTGTACGTATAAGGTAACATTGAGGCGCATTCTTGCAACCACTGTTGCAGTGGAGAAGCAATGAGTATTACATATTCTGAATGTGTGTGTGTGTGTGTGTGTGTGTGTGTGTAGCCTTAGGTATCCAGCATGCACTGCACATGCGCCGTATCATATTGTCATCTGTGTCCTGCCAGTTTCTACAATATTTTTCCACATTGTCTCATAAAGGCACGATTTTCGAAAAAAAAAAGTTATTGAACTCAAAATATGTGTTCTGATTTCCTCTGCAAATTTGTACGAAACGTTTCATATACTAAGAAGAATTGTTCGAGATATGATTTAAAAAATGTCCAGTGCTCTCCATGTACAGTGCCGGTATTCTTGCCTGATTTTAATGAAACACTATTTTTTCTACAGTTTTTCGAAAAATACTCAAATGTAAACTTTTATAAAATTCCGTCCAGTGGGAGCCGAGTTGTTCCATGCGAGCAGACTGACGGACGGACGGACGGTAAGACACGACGAAACTAATAGTCGCTTTTCGCAATTTGGGAACGCGCGTAAAAATTTAGAACCGAGTATAAGGAAAAGTGATTTTCTTCTCCCTGCAAAATATTGTCTTTAGTAATGCATAGCTTCGCCGATCCCTATAGCCGTTCAGTCCAAGGAGTAGGTCAGTAGCCGTTTTGGTTGCTGGGATCGCGGGTTCGAAAATTGGTGAGACCATTAAGGATATGGATGTTCGTCTCTTGGATTTTTGTGTGTTATGTTGTGTAGGTAGCGAACTTTATGACAAGCCGATCGCTTGTTCAGGGGAGTCATACCGGCCGTATGTGTCTAGTTGTGTATGGTCTAGAAATCTAAAAAATGAGCCGAAGTAGGCCCAATTTCGGCTGTTTCGCCACAAAAAAAGGCATAGCTTAATAAACATTGAGTCTTAACATTGCGATGCCTCTTCCGGAGCGAGACACATCTTACAATGAAATAGCAAGATGAATGAGAAAGGTGAAAGGTTGCGTGTGGAAAGAGGCCTTCGCGATCTCGGCCTGTTTCGTCTAAAATGCCGGAAGCTAGGCTCTGGAGTTTATAAATCTGTCTGAAAAAAACAGTCAGAGTCACGTTACATCTGGCGATCAGTCATTCAGTCACGCAGTCAGTCATTCCGTCCGTCCTGATATCCCGGTGCTAGTGCACAGTATGTCAGTCAGTAGCGCGGCGCAGTCTCTGACGGGTGTGCAGTCTGTCCCTTGTCCCAAGCCACCGTCTTGTCTGTGGTACATAATCATGATCGTTGGTTGTGCGACAATTTTTATGTGCATCAGGCGAAGTCGACACGAATAAGGGACGCCTTTAAGTCTCCTGAAACTGAAAGTTAGTCTGTCGCTTAAGACAGTTATCACACAGTGCGAAACTGACAGCGAGCAAGATGGCCCTAAGCATGTACAGTGTCGTATTTCCTGTTGCATTCACGACTTCCCCCCCCCCCCCCCGTGCCCCTTATTTTGCTTGTGGGCGGGGGTTTTTTTTGTCAACAAATCATGGGAGCCATCGTGGGGG
>Ga0131853_10002978_pt1 | contig 30409 bp, 30 predicted proteins | sample TergutLab28metaG_FD_92764 | JGI IMG/M metagenome (GOLD analysis project Ga0131853, IMG submission 92764) | Labiotermes labralis P1 segment gut microbial communities from Petit-Saut dam, French Guiana - Lab288 P1 (version 2) (version 2) | ecosystem: Host-associated > Arthropoda: Insects >... | reverse complement strand
TTATGGTTTTGATGGATTTTATTACTTTTTGAGAAGGATACAGCTATAGTCAGGCTGAGTTGCACGAAGCGCCCGCGGCCCAACCGCCCCTTGTCCTTTGTAGGCGGGTGTTGAGTTGCCAAATCAAACATTTGCTATTCGAAGTCTCAATTATTGCTCCGTGCAGTGCTACGAAGGGGCAAGCGACCTAATGCTTAATACTGTCAATTCAATATCAAGTTTATTATATTCCGCACCATTAATAAGCGTAATCGAATGAGCTGCGGGGTGATGCCTTCTAGCGGTTATGTTAGCAAAGTAATGATTTTTCATATATGATTTACTCTCATTCTTCTTCATTAAATGATATTTTGTAAACTTAGTGGAAATTATTTGTTTTTTTTGATAAAATCTTAATACAAGAGATAAAAAACGGATATTAAAGCAGGGGGTAAATTATGAAACAAACATATAAATTATCACGGTACAATGTATTCCATGAAATTGACGATATTCAGTATATTTGGAATACTTACAGCGGAGCTTTACTTGAATTAGACAATGAGGCACAAGAATATGTAAAACAATTTTCCGGCTCGGATGATGGGAGCATTGAATTTGACACGCTTAAAACTAATGGGTTTATTGTCCATGAAAAAATTGATGAATTTGGCCGCGTCTGTTTCCAGGAGCGACGAGCTTTGTTCTCACGTTATTCTGATGAAATGCGGTTTGTGTTTACGCTTGGTATGGGATGCAATTATTCTTGTTATTACTGTTTCGAAAATAAAAATAAAACAACAATGCAAATGACACCGGAAGTTGCAGAAAGAACTGCTGACTATGTTGTCCAACAATTAAAAGGCAACCCGATGGTGACAACTATAAAATTTTCTTGGTTCGGGGGAGAACCTCTGCTTTATATGCCTATAATCGAAATTATTTCATGCAAGCTGCAGGCGTATATACAGCAGAGTAAAACTCAATACAATATTGAGTCAATGCTTTTTACTAACGGACGTTTTCTTGATGAAGCAACTTTAATAAAACTAAAAGAGTTTGGTATTAATAAATTGCAAATAACGTTGGAAGGGATGCAAGAAGTATACTGTAAACATAAGGGAGCACAGCCAGAAGAGTTCGATTGCGTAATAAAAAATATTTGCAACGCTGCTGAAAAAATTGAACTCTCAATCAGATTAAATGCTCCGAACTCAAAAGAAGCCATTGCAATTTCAGAATATCTTTTAGGACATCACAATTTATCCCGGAAAACAAGATTTAATTATGCGTTTGTAAGAGATTATACGATGTCACCAGACGCAGCAAAGCAGTCGTTTATTGAATATATTGATAATCAGATTCAATGGATGGATTATATGTATAAACATTATAAGGATGTACCCCGTGGAGCGGATATTCCTCAACGAATGAACTCTTCATGCGGACAAATTGTTTCAAATAATGTTGTCATCGGCCCTCAAGGCGAATTTTATAGGTGTAATATATCTCTTGGCGACGATTCTATGGTAACAGGGGATATATGGAATGGCAGGTATTACAACGATAAAGAATTAATGCACTATTCCACAGTTGATATGTACAGCGATTGTTCTCAATGCGCTTACCTTCCGGTATGTATGGGCGGTTGTGTAATGCACCGCATAGATAAATATGGTGGATTTGATTGCGATGTATATAAACCGTGGAGATTTCGGCAGAAACTCATGGAAGGAGGTGTGCTATCGTGAAATTATTAGTTCCGGCAAAGGATTTGCAAAAAGAATGCGTTGTCCTTTCGTGTAATTGCAACGAAATCTATTGCTAATCTCAATAGAATTAAAACTCCAGGTAGGCTTTTAGGGCTTACCCGAAGTTGTTTTTTTGCTTTTACGACAGACCCGTTTTGGAGGGCTAACTTCGGGTCGTCTACTGATTACTACAGAGATGATTAACAAATAGTTATTCTGCTTACATCAAGCAGCGGCTAACTTAACCAGGAGGGTTTTACACGATGCGAATGAAAGCGCTAAACGGAATACTTAAAAGCAGGATAAAATCTAAAATAGCAATACTTCTATCAGTAATTATGCTGATAAACTCAACAGGCATATTATACGCAAATCCAAACACCCAATTTTCTGTCGCGGCTATCGTATCAGAAAATATCGGAGATATCTCATCAGGCGATTATTTATTCGACAATAACAATGAGCTATTCGATGATAATGATGATTTATATAATGACTTGGACGAGAAATACGATGACTATACATATGATTTGGACAATCAAAATGAAGATAATTTATATTATGACACAGAACAGGAAGAAGATTTATTCGCTTTTGTTTCGTTTGACCTAGCTGCATATGACATCGTAATAGAGGGCGACATAACAATAACCTCAGCAACTCATCACAGAAGCCTAAATGTTTTATACACAGGAAATGTTTCTGTTGCGGCTAGTCTGATTCTAGAAAATGGGCATTTCACTGTGATGGGTACTTTGAATGTCGAAAATGGTGGCTCTGTTGCTGTCCGTAATCGCAGTAGTATCGTAATCGGTGGCGATCTGCGAATCCAAAGCAGGAATTTAGACGGAACATTCGGGGAGACATCAGGCAGAATGTTTCTTGAAGGTAACATTTCTGCAAACTTAGTAGTCAAGGGTGACTTTTACACACAGACCACTAATACCACTATTTTTGCTGACGACCTTCCCGGTTCAAGACCATTCGGAACACTGGAACTTCACGGCAGCTTCTATCAGATAGGCACAAATACAAGCTTTATAAACGCTTCTCAAAATTTCACAATAATCTTTTCCGGAGAAGGCGAACAACGTGTTTCTTTTGATCGGTTTGATGATAGTGCAAGGTTAGGGCGTATTAGAACCGGGAGTTCAAATCATATTTATTTTGCTACACCTGTTTTTAACGCCTTTCTTGCCGGTGACACCAGAATTAAGGGCGATATGATTGAAATAAATAATCTGAACTCAAATAATTTCAATCTGTATGTTGAAGGAAATCTAGTCAATTTGGGTAATAGCTCCGTGGTGGGTAACTTAACCATTTCCGGAGATATGATAGTAGGGAGCGGAAACTTTAACGTTCTGGGCATTACCAATATCACTATAGGCGGCGACCTTCGCATCCAAAGCAGGAACGCGGATGGTACATTTGGTGTAACAGCAGGCAACTTACGACTGGGACACAACGCTGATATCAGCATAGTAGTCAAAGGTAACCTTTATACGCAGACTACAGATACTGGTATGCTTTCACCCAACCCCGATCGAACCAGAGGCACATTAGAGCTGTATGGCAACTTCTATCAAATAGGTACAAATACACACTTTAGAAATACTTCTCGGCATTTCACAATAATCTTTGCCGGCGAAGGCGAACAACGCGTCTCTTTTGACAGATTCGATTCGAGCACCAATCTAGGTCTGACTCTAATCAAAAATCCAACCGGCTTGTATTTCGACACACCTGTTTTTGGAATATCTCTTGCGGGTGATGCTAAAATTAAGGGCGATGCAGTTACGATAAGTTCATTTTCCTTAAATGGCTTTGAACTGTACATAGACGGAAATTTCATTGGTAGAGTTGGTAGTCATAGTTGGCATGGAAATATAACCGTTACAGGTGATGTGATAATAGAAGCGATAGTTAGCATTTCAAGTGGCCTTTCCAACGCTCCCAATACCAATATCACTATAGGCGGCGACCTTCGCATACAAAGCAGGAACGCAGATGGTACATTTGGTGCAACAGCAGGCAACTTACAACTGGGACATAACGCTAATATCAGCATAGTAGTCAAAGGTAACTTTTATACGCAGACTACAAGAGCTTTAAGGCTCTCGCCTAACCCTCGTCTAACCAGAGGCACATTAGAGCTGCATGGCAACTTCTACCAAATAGGCGCAGATACATACTTTAGAAACGATCTTTCAAGCTTTACAATAGTCTTTGCCGGCGAGGGCGAACAGCATATTTCCGTTGATAGATTTGATGCACATGTAATTTTGGGCAATGTAAAAATCGCAAACCCTCACACCACATCCTTGCGTTTCCTAACGCCTGCACCACATATGACAATCATCGGTGACACGGCAATCTTCGGCGATCTCACGGTCAACGGACAGATTAATGTCACAAATGATGCGACAGTTAAGCTCGACGGTAACTTAACAGTCAACGGTTCATTCTTCGGCCCCGCAAGTGGTACCGCAGTGAAGATCAATGGCGACTTAATCCTACATGAGCGACTGTTTGCCGATAACATAATCATTACAGGTAATGTACACGCAATCTCCGGCGGGCTGGGCGTAGAGACTACCGCTTTGATTCACGGATCTTACTACATAGATATTGGCGGATCTCTTTTCTCTAGCATAGCACCGGGTGCAATTGTTATAAAGGGAGATATAGTTAACAACGGAATTGCTGACCTATTCATCTCAAGGGGTGTGCTTCGCTTGTATGGAGACTATATCCAAACCACCCCGTCAGGCAGATTGCGTCTCGCTCAAACTGCCGAATTTCAGCTTGCGAGTACTAATCAGTCCATAACATTCCCACATGGCGCAGTAGTAACCCTAAACCGTCTATACATCGCGGGCAGCCCCCGTAATTACACAGTAAACAACGGCTTGGCAGTTTTCACTTTAGATCAAGCCACGAATGCCGCACCAACTGCAAGGATATGGACTACACTAACTACAGGCATCGGTACGCCGATAACATATCCACAGTTTGGCATTACCCCTGCATCCACTGTTATATACCACGGCAACGGCAGCACATCAGGTACTGTGCCGCTCCGGCAAGCGTTCACAGCCGATCAGCAGTTGGTCATCCGTACCAACTCCGGCAATTTGCGCCGTGAAGGGTTTATGTTCACCGGTTGGAACACCTCACCTAACGGGTCAGGCATAGCCTTTAACGCAGGACAGATTAATGTCAACATGAGTGCATTAGGACTGGGTGGTGCGAATGTTACACTATATGCTCAGTGGGAGCCTGATCCGCATAGCTCGCCGGATTATATTTTCCCCGAGGACACAGTGTGGAATGTGCATACCCATGCGGCTAGCAACACAGAGATGTTTATTACAGCCGAGCCTATAGAAAGATTTGGTTCGCACAGAGATGTTACAGTAGGGATAACCAGGTTTTTAGGAAGTCCAGTCGGTAATGTATATGTTAAAATGGACGATGGTTGGCAGTTTATAGGACAAATGTCTGACGAGGAGATAGGCATAAACCAAAGGTTCCTGCCCGGTCTGATTTGGCTTTGGTCTTTGCTTAGAAACAGGCAAGCAGTAGAAAATTCATTTGAAGATGAAGTTTTTGGGTCTTTTATTTGGGAGAGGATACTTGAGTTATATTCCGATAACATTGTGCTAAGCGAGGAACAAAGAAGGAAACGCACCAACCTATACTTAGACATGCAAGTAAGCAGAAGACGAGCCTTAGAAGGCCCCCCTGACTTAAGCTTTGTCGAAGCTGCTATTGCAATTGCTGAAATAAGAGGAGAGGTTAGTGATGACTTTAGCAGTGGAGTACAAAGAAGAGTGGTAATGCCTGGATCTTATTCAAGTCCTGTAATTGACTTGACGAGAATGATGAGCTTTGCGGATGTGCTATTAAGAGATACCGCCATTACCGATATCAGCCAAGTTGATTTGAACATTATCGCCTTTAATAATAGTCGCTTTCAAAACGTTGATGACGTAATATTAATCGGCATGTTGTCAGATCTTACAGCACGTAGTATGGCTCGAAATCAAAATTTCCCATCAGTAACAGGAGATTATTGGGCCGATAGTCCAGGAAATTATGGAAAACCCTGGCTAGTAAATGTGCGCCAAAAAGCATTCCGCCACTTTACATGGAACTACTGGGCAACCACAAGGGCTGGGTATGGAGACACGCGTGCTGTCGCTACTAACTATGAATGGGCCTCTGCTTTTCTTGATGGTAGCAAAATCAATGCGCTAGATTTAAGCGGTTATTCTCCAGCCGAGAGGCTTTATCGTGCTATAGAAATACGTGATGATGTAATAAATTATATTCAAAATCACCGTGGCACTCATCTTTCAAATCGTGATTACGGAGCTTATGCCTTACTTCACTTTTTTGAATACCAACATCGAGGAAACTACACTATGATAGATTTTTGGAATAATGAAATGGGAAGGCATTATGCAAGTCTTGATATAGATGGGTTAGATCAGAGCATACCACTTTTGCCCGCGCTTTTCATTCATGAAGAGTTCTTTTATAACTTATTTACAATAGCATTATCCCAAGGTGACATAATGTATTTGGGGACTGACGTAAATGCAGATCCTGCAACAAATGCAAGTCCTATAACTCAACGAGTCAGGCAGATATACGCAAGAGACTTATTTATCCCAGTAGCAGGAGGAAGATAAGCCATGAAGATTAAACGAATATTGGAATTTTTATGGGAGTACAAAGGCCTAATTATTTTATCAATACCGATTTTATTGATTGGCGCTATGTATCTATATTTAATGTTCCCAATCTCTAGCATAATACCTACAAGAGTTCATCCCTTACCAATCGGCGCAGCAAACGGCGAATGGTCTGCGCAAGCTGTCGAACAAGGGCATCCATCACTTTTTGACAGTATAGATGAGATGACAGTTGTTTCTCGCCGTGTAGTTCGAGGTGAAATAATAGGCATAACACAGGAAAGGATAGCACTTCCTTACGGAGAAAGATTAGGTAGACCTGCCCCTAATACAAACCATGTGTATACTGTTTATCAATTTAAAGTTTTAGAAATCTATAGGGAATTAGAGCATATTAGAGGGTGGTTCCCTATAGGTGAAGTTTTAAATATTGCACAGGTAAGCAGACTTGAAAACACGAATACATTTCCACCTAACTATCCTGATGATGTTCCGGTGCACTATATAAGGTTGCCATTGCATGTAGGCGATGAATTAATTCTATTTATAGATAATCATTGGCCTCCGCTTTTGAGTTATCAGCGAATTGCTTTTACAGCGTTTCACCCAATCCAAGGCGCATACCGATACACTTCAAAAGAACATAGAACAGGCGACAACTGGATATTTGAAAGCGTCAACGAGCATAATAACCTAGTTTTGACAGAGCAAGATTTAGAGCGGATTCGTGATGGTGATTTCAGATGAATCTAAAGATTTTAAGCTTTTTCATGATAGCAGCTATGCTGCTATCATACATACCAACAACAGTGTTCGCAACCAAACAAAACGGTTGGAACACCTCACCTAACGGGTCAGGCATAGCCTTTAACGCAGGGCAGATTAATGTCAACATGAGTGCATTAGGACTGGGCGGTGCGAATGTTACACTATATGCTCAGTGGGAGCCTGATCCGCATAGCTCGCCGGATGTTACATATCTGCTTTGGCCGACAGGGTCTAAGGAAGTGACGCTGTGGTATGGGCAATTGGATCATCTTTCAGCAGTTGAAAGTCGAGGTTTAAATATACAGGGCGCAATAGGCGCAGAGGTTGTTTCTCCTGTATATGGTATAGTAAGCAGCATAACAGGCGGCCGCATATACATAGACTTCACCCATAACGGTGTAATGTCACAGGTGGTACTTGGCAACGTAACATCGGCTGAGCGTATAGCAGTCGGTACGCGTATAAGGCAGGGTGAGCTTGTTGGTTTTGTACGTGAGCATGGCGGCAGAGGCGTGCTTGAGCTTGAGCTTTTGCGCAGTGGTAGTTTAGTTAATCCTGCTTTATACTTTGACCTTTCAGGGATGAGCGAAGGCTTTCTTGGTTTGCCTATGGCTAACTTCTTTGAACGAAATGCGTCAGGTTTTGCAAGAAGCGGGGTTAATCAAAATGACCTTAACTATGCTCTTAACTTGGGCCTTGAAGATGGCGAGGTTTATTTACGTAGGCTTATTGAGATGATTTTTTATAGTCAAGGCCTTGCAAGTGAAGGGCTTACTATTGACGATGTTTTACATTGGAATCCTGAAACTAGAAGTATAACGGTCACACTTGGCGACGAAATCATGATCTTTGTACCCGAAGATCAATATATTCAAGGTGAAGGACTAGAGCTTTATCATGATGGCGTTTCAAGACTCTCAACCTCTAACCCTCGGGTTAGTATCCATAGATATACCAATAGAAATCATAGAGCGGTGCTAGAATCCGAACTTTGGGTACAAGACGCCACAAAGGGCGTTGAAGCAATGCTTAGAAAACTTGAAACCTTCAACGGTTATAGAGATGTAAGAGCAAGGCTGGAGGGCCGAAGTATTTTCCTTGATCCCGGGCATGGCGGAAGTGAGTTAGGCGCAGTAAGAGTATTTAGAGGAGTAACATACTATGAAAAGGATATAAATCTAGATGTTGCGTTGCACGTCAGAGATATCTTGCAAAGGTATGGAATAGTTGTATATATGTCTCGAACTATAGATATAAATGTTAACAACCTAACCAGGTCTATAGTTGCTAACAATTTAAATGTTGACATTTTTGAAAGCGTTCACCATAATTCTGCTCGTCAAATTTTTTGGGGCTCGGAAATGCTTTATAGCAGTGCGCTTGGGAGCTTTGATTTAGCAGTCGCTATACAAGGTTCGGTTCTTGGAAATACCGAGTTAAACAGACGACCACTATCACATTTAAGGTCTAGAGATGACATTGAAGTTTTAAGAGAAACGAATATGCCCGCTGTCGTAACGGAAACTGGATATATGGGGAATGACATAGAGTATATTATTAATCACCCGAACGAGACAGCTAAGGCCATCGCTTGGGGGATTATGTATTACTTCTATAGTTACTAGCTGTATCATTTATAGCTATGATCGATAAGGGGCTTTGTTACACTAGGAGGATATATGAAAAAATTTATAATAATAGCACTTTGTATAATAGTTGCTGTATGCGCCTTTTTCCCTGCAAGATATATTTGGTATAGGTATCTTCTGTTATGGTCTATTGAAGATAATGCGGATTTCGATGTGGAAACTAACGAACAGATTAGAAATTTGATTTACCAATTTTACATTGCACGATATACTCGCCGAGATGTTGACAGGAGTATTTTCACAGAAAGATATCAACAACAGCAGAGAAGAGATGGATATGCCTCTCATATTTTTTCCTACATGTTTGAACATGACTCTATCATTTTCCTTCTTTCTACAGATAGGCATTATATGCAGGGGTTAATAGGTTCAAACGATAGCCGAAGGCTTAGACTGTCCTTGAGATTTAACGATATGCCTTCTGGATTTTGGGATACCAGATTTTTAACACGTCATATCCATATGTTTAGCTTTGAAAAAGATTATAATGGCATATGGCGCATATATCATTTTGGGCTTGATCATTGATTATGGAGAGGAATAATGTGAAGAAAATTGCCAAAATAATTATTATAACAGCAATATGTGTAGCTATTGCTGTAGCGGCCTTTGTTCCATTAAGGGATATTTGGTACGAATACCTTCTGCTTTGGTCTATTGAAGATAATCCTGATTTTGATACTGATACTAATGAGCAGATCAGGAATTTGATCTATCAATTTTACGTTGCGCGATATACTCGCCGAGACGTAGATAGAAGCATATTTACTGAAGAGAATCGGATACTTGAAAAAGGAGACGGATTTTTCACTTATATGTTCGAACACAACTCTAGGATTTTCCTCTTTTCTACAGATAGGCATTATATGCAGGGGTTAATGGGTTTAGACAATAGCCAGAGACTCAGCCTATCCTTGAGGTTTAACGATATGCCTGCTGGATTTTGGGATACTAGATTGTTAACACGCGGTATTCATGTGTTTGACTTTGAAAAAGACCATAATGGCATATGGCGCATTAGCCAAGTTGTTGGCGATCATTGATTGTGAAACGAGCCTTTGGGGAATTATGCGTTACTTCTACAGTTAGATGTTGGAATGGAATCCGGAAGAAAGAAGCGTAACGGTTCATATTTTTGAGTATGAACCAACAGAACGCTACAAAGCCCGATACAATGAAGTTTTCATTTCAATTTCACCGTATCGGGCTTTTCCTGTCTTGAAAAACTTCTACTTGCTTTTGTCAAGTGAAATATCAACCACATCATCTAAATGAAAAACCGACCACTCGTGATTCTGAATGGTCGGTTTTATCGGTATAGCAAAAACACCGTGGTTGATTTTTGAATTGTCATGCGGCAGAATATTGGCCGTTTTTTCGCTTGGCACACGCAATAATGACGGTAACGTAGTTGCTAGGGGGCTTGCTATTGGCAAAACCAAAACTCCAAAAAGTGTCCGTACAATACTGATTCCAGATGTCGCAGTAGAAGCTCTGCGTGAATGGCAAGGGTATTGTGAGCAAAACAATATTTATAGCGAGTTTGTACTCCTTTGTACTAAAACCGGGAACATGAGGAGCTACACGGGGTTACGCAGTATAGCATTTTGACCTACGATAGTCCATAACCGCAATTCTCAATCCAGCTCATTATATCCTCATCTGTAACCATACTCAAAGCATCCCCTGTTGCATAAAACAGCTCGTCAAAGGTTCTTGCTTTTATTTTACACAAATAAGCCTTTATCTTCGACCACGCTTGCTCGATTGGGTTAAAATCATGGCTATATGACGGCAGAAATATAACATTGATGCCTTTATCATAAAGAGGCTTTAGTGCATCTATTACTTTATGAGCAGATAGGTTATCGAGCATCAAGGTGTCACCAGTTTTCATCGCAGGGGCAAGGCACTCTCTTACATAAATGCCGAAAAATTCTCCGTTTAATTTGCCTTTGTATGTTAGTGGGGCAATGATGCCATTTAAGCCTATGGCTCCCATTATAGATGTTCTTTCAAATCGAACATCAGGGGCATACTCATTAACTCTTTCGTTAGATGGTGCTCTGCCATAAAGTCGTGTCATGCCAACATTGATACTGGTTTGGTCAAGCCAGTAGATATTTTTAACATTCAATTCTTTTTGAGCTTGCCTAAAAGATTCACGAGCCTCTGCTACGTCCTCTCGTTTTTGTCCATTGGGATGGAGTGTCTTTTTTTGCAAGTCAAGCCAAGGCGGGTTAGTCGCCTTGAAAGAGCAGATTCAGAAAATGGTAAGTCAAACTCTTCTATGAGTTCAAGCAATGTCATATCAGGCACTTCTTTGATTTTCAAAACAACTTGACTCATCACCTCTTCGGTGATGAGTCAAGTTGTCCGCCAACTAGATAGTATATCATTTGGGACTAGGGTTGGTCAAGGTGCTATATATTGGAGCGTTTCAAAAAGCGTCATGGCTTGCAAAATGAAAACCTGACTCTGTATACGTTCCGTCACACGTTCGCTACAATTCTGTTAGAGCAGCGGGAGAATCCCAAAATAGTTGCGGAGTTGATGGGACATACAAAAGTTTCCACAACGCTTGACCTCTACAGTACAGTATACAATACTGTGTACGAGCAGACCGCCCAGACATTTAACGGCGCTTTTATGAACCTTACCAAAAAGAAAAATCCGCCCGATTCTTCGACAGTCTGACGGATAACGCGACCCTCTAAAATTTACTGCAATTTTTACTGCAACGCAGATAAATTTAGGCGGTTTTAGAGGGGAAAACATGAAGCTGCTGAGCAGATTTGAACTGCCGACTTCCTCCTTACCAAGGAGGTACTCTACCCCTGAGTTACAGCAGCGAAAGTAGTGTTTATGCGGGTTGTGAGGTTTGCACACCCGATTGGAACTGAAATTGCTGTCAAAAACTTAATATTTGCTGTCACCCGCAAGCGCATGGTGCTACGCCTTACCAAGTCGGTACTCTACCTGCTGAGTTACAGTAGCAAATGTAGGAAATAAAAGGATTTCAAGGTTTATAAATTATACAAAACACATAATCACTGTCAAAACTTTTTAAGTCTCTGTCAATAGCTAATCAATTTATCTTTGAAAATACAACGGAGATCGCAAAACTCTCCCGTTTGTCCTCAACGTTTCAAGTATACGATGAAGCGGCGAGCTTGTGTCGTAGGTAATAGTTATAAACCAATTCTCATCCCGGCAAATATGAATTGATTCGTATTCCAAGTGAGTATGAAAGAAAAAGTTAGCTATTTCCCCGGCATTATTTAAACGCCTTAACATAGAAGATATATCTGCTTCAGATGTGCCATGCAAATGATCTTCGGGTGTATTAAAATAGATAACATCCCGTTGCCCTATTCTAATATGATATGGGCTGCGAATTGCTCTAGTGTATGGATGAGGCCAAATAATATCAAAATACTCCCCAGCTATTTCAAATTGCCTACGGGTTCCAAGATATTTAGGGAAAGTAAATGAGACAGGTGTGAAGAGTAAATATTCGGCAGCGGCTATCTGCCTATGAAATAGTGAACGCGCTGTTGCATCGTTTATGGCAGAGCCAAATTCGCTCCCGACTATAGAATTTTCATTTCCACGTTGATGCGTATAGCCGTGAAGTCCCATTTCTCCGCCTCTGATTATCATATAGTCCATAGTAAAGATAAACTCCAAATTATGTCGTGAATATTCTCTTGGATCGTTTCTGTAATTATCCATAGGACGCACATAAATCGGAATCCAAGCTATGGAAAAAGTAGCATTATGAGTATAGAGCAAATCAGCCATTGCTCTCATTCTAATAAATTCGAAATAATAAGGAGAAAATGAACCCATTGCCGTGACATCTTCTAAACGTATAAGTGCATGTCTTTCTCCTGCCGCCGGCAATTGCTCTGGGCGTTCATGGCCGGAAAACAGCTCAATAATCCCTACGTCTCTATCAAAGAAAAGAAGCAACCCAAAAAGTTCACAAAGCTCAAAAAGACTCATTTCTGCATCTTCTGTTCTTGGAAGTCTCAGTGCGTTTGCAAACTGTGATGCAGAAACCCACATGCGCCCATTACGAAAAACTCCATTAATTGCAGTTCTTTGGGGGATACCATCCAACCTTATAAACAAGGTGTCAAGAGCTTCTCCTGATTCATTAACAATTGTAAGAATCGGCTCTGAAGCAGAAGAACCTGATTCTATCACGTTTATACTGGCCGAGGTTAGCATAGGAAGCGCAGCAGTTCTTTGAAATATATCATCCGAACTTATAGTTAGACTATCAATATCTGATTCATCAGTAAGTGAAAAAGCTAGTGCTAGAGAAGGGGAGTCCAATCCTATCATATTTATGTGTTGATTGCTCACAAAAACCAATACAGTAATTATTACTGTTAATGTTATAAATAAAAAGCATTTTCTCAATGGATAGGCCTCCTTATACTAAGCTATGAGAACAGATTTTATTTATCGATCCCCGATTGAATATTAGCAAAAATATCTGCAGACATTAATCATACCTTTAGAAAGGGGCTGTGAAGCCAAAGCTACCGTATGTTTAATTGGCATCACAACAACATGGCGATTTTAACACATGAATTTTGTTATGTCAAGTTTGATTTTTTGCGTTTTTCCGCCATTTCTCGCATTTCGTGCGCAGCTGTAAGAGTTGCTTTTGTTATTTCAACGCCACCAAGCAGCCTTGCGAGTTCTTCAGTACTTTCTTTGTCATTAAGCTTAATGATTTTGGTAGTAGTTCTTGAGTCATCATTGCTTTTCTCAATAAGGTAATGCCTATCTGCCATCGCCGCAATTTGCGGCAAATGAGTTATACAAATCAGCTGATGAGATGATGATATTACTGTCAGCTTCTCAGCTACCTGTTGAGCGGTTCGCCCGCTTATTCCTGTGTCTATTTCATCAAAAATGAACGTTGAAGTACTATCGGCATACGCCAAAATTGTTTTAAGAGCAAGCATTATTCGAGACATTTCACCGCCGGACGCAATTTTCGCAAGTGGTTTAAGCGGCTCACCAGTATTCGCCGATATCATAAATTCAACACTATCACAGCCGTTTTGGCTAAATGTTTTTTTTCGCTCGATTATAATATCAAACTTTGCATTTTTCATTCCGAGATCGTTTAGATTATTCTCCATCTGGTTTTTTATTAGCGTGGCGGCGTTTTTTCGCTCTGAAGTCAGTTCTTCGCATAGAGCTATAATGCTTTTTAAGCAGTTTTTTTTATCGAATGTCAATTTTTTAAGATCTTCCTCTTCACTTTCGAACGAATCAAGCCTATTTGAAACATCGCTGAAATGCTTTAAAAGACTTCCAACGGAACCGCCGTATTTACGCTTTAAATTAGCGATCAAAGCAAGCCTGTCCTCGATTTTATCAAGCTCTTCGGGGCTCGAAGTAAGCCCGTCCATGTATTTTCTAATATCTCTTATAAGATCATCAGTCATAGCGGAAACGGATGTAATACTTTCAAACATAGGTATGGCAGTATTGTCAGCTTTAGAAAGCTCTGCAATATGTGAAGAAGCTTTATATAATTTATCAATAGCTCCGCCTGATTCAATGTCACTAAGAGCTAATAAAGCCGATGCTGCGTTTTTAATAATTCTTTCATATCCTGCAAGAGTTAACCGCCTTATGTTTAAAATATCATCTTCGTCCTCTTTAATATCAGCATTTTTAAGCTCATCGTATTGAAATTTTAAAATCTCAATAACTTTATCTCGATCTTTTTCATCGCCAGTTATCTCATCTATTTTTTTGATTATTTCCTTGTAGTTGTCGATGCAAGCTTTAAGCTGTTTTTTAGATTCCGCCATTTTTTCACTGCAAAACACGTCTAAAAGCTCAATGTGCCTTTGCGGATTCATAAGCGATCTCGTTTGATGTTGACTATGCACATCAATTAAAAGCGTCATAATTTCTTTAAGCATAGAGACAGTAACGACACGTCCGTTAACTCTGCAATTAGACTTCCCGTCCGTTCCTATGCTCCTCGAAACAAGAAATGTATTTTCTTCTGTGTCGATACCCATTTCTGAAAAAACCAAAGACATACTTTCGCGTAACCTAAAAAGGCCTTCAACATAGGTACGATCAGCTCCTTGACGTATAAAATCCTGACTGCTTCTTTCGCCAAACAGCATATTAATCGCCCCGACGAGCATTGACTTACCTGCGCCTGTTTCTCCTGATATTATGTTAAGCCCTTTATCGAAATGAATTTCAGCTTCTTCTATTAAAGCGGCATTTTTAATATATAAAACTTCAAGCATAATAACTCCCTAATCATAAAGCCTCATCATTTTCTGCCTTAAAATATCATAAAATCCAAGTGAAGTAGTTCTCATAATTCTAGTTGAAAATTCAGATTTTGAAATAGTAATTTTACTTCCGTCGAAAAGCTTATCAGCAATTTGACCGTCAATGATAGCAGTTGCCTTGCCGTTTATAGTGATGCTGATTGTGTCACTTGCAGATATCACATATGGCCTTGCGTGTATCAAATGTGGGCAAATTAGAGTAATAATCATCATTTCACCTGTCGGTTCAAGGATGGGGCCGCCTGCGGACAAATTATATGCAGTTGAACCTGTTGGCGTTGAAACTATAATACCATCAGCTCGGTAAGTATCGATATATTTTCCGTTTATCCAAATTTCAGCCGACACCATTTTATAAGACATTGCGCTTGCGACAACGACATCATTAAGCGCAAGCAAGCTTTTATCGAGATGATTATCTCCAAGCGCCTCCCCATTCGATGCTCTCATTTGGAACTGCTCACTCATACTTCCTGGCTGACCAATTATATTTGCTGACAGCATCATGCGTTTTTCTTCTTTATATTCGCCTTTAAGCACCTTTTCAATAGAGCAAAACGCCTCTGGCATGTCAACATCAGTCAAATAGCCAAGTCGCCCCATGTTTATTCCTAAAAGTGGTATATCGTGGGTTGCAGCAATGCTTGCGGCGTTAAGCATCGTACCATCGCCGCCTAAAACAACAACAAAATCACATTTATCAAACATAGCACTTTGATCATGTGAGTAATCTTTAAATTCAGGAGATACTAGCACATCAGAGCTTATAAAGGGGAGGCAATCATGCTCTAAAAGCCATTTTGAAAGCTCGGCGGAAAAAATGGTTGCTTCATCTTTTGTCGTGTTTGCGATTATTCCCACTTTTTTCATATGATCACCTTTGAAAAGTAAGCTAAATATTCAATATTACCACCTAAACCGGTTATAGGCGACTTAATATAACCTACCATGTTAAATTTATATTCTAAGAAAGTCGATTGTACTAGCTTAATAGCATTTTCATGCGACTTAACATTTTTAACTATGCCACGTTTATTAGCAGCATTTTTACCCGCTTCAAACTGCGGCTTGATAAGGCATATAATTTCTCCGCCCGGCTTTAAAATGTCATTTAGCACATAAATTATCTTTGTTACAGAAATAAACGAAACATCAATACAAATAAAATCTATAATATCCGGGAACATATCTAATTTAAGATATTTTGCGTTTACATTTTCCATGTTTATAACTCGAGCGTCGTTAAACAGCTTTTTATCGAGTTGACCGTTGCCGTTGTCTACAGCATACACTTTTTTTGCTCCGTTTTCAAGTAGGCAATCAGTAAATCCCCCTGTTGACGCTCCGATGTCGGCGCAAATTAAGCCGCTTGCGTTTATTTCAAAATGTTTAAGCGCGTGTTCAAGCTTATATCCACCTCGGCTTACATAAACCTTCCCCGGAATATCGCACTCGATATTGACTTCGCTTTTTGCAAATGAAGCTCCGGGAGATGTTATAGTAACTCCACCAACCTTAACATTGCCATTTTGTATAAGCTCTTTGGCGAAACCTCTTCTGTGCCCAAGCTCTGAAACTAAAACATCGAGACGAACTTTACCTCCGTTATTTCCTTTGTTGCTCATGATTTGACTTTATCCATTATTTTATTAAATATATTTTCTGCATCAAGTCCGCAAGACTTCAACACTTCATTTCTTGATCCAAGCGGCGAGAATTTATCAGGGAATCCAAAAGCATAGAATTCGGGCATTTTTTCATGTTTTTTACTAAGTTCGCCTAATATCGCATGACCGAACGCGCCGTTTAAGGCACCATCTTCTAAAGTAAAAATATTTCGATAATTATTTAATTCGTCAATCATTTCAATATCAATTGGCTTTGCAAATCTTGCATTTATTAGAGTAGGGGATAGTCCCTCTTTTAGCAGCATATTACATACTTCAAACGCTGTGTCTGTCATAGCTCCGAGAGCAATTAGCGCTATGGCTTTACCTGATAAAATTGCCTCACTTTTACCGAGCTGTATGGGAGATATTAATTTATAACAAACATCTGAAACTTCACCTTTTGGATAACGTATAGCCACAGGGCTTCCGAGCGTTACTGCAAACTCAAGCATTTCTGAAAGTTCCTGTCCATTTTTTGGCGCCATAACGGTCATGTTTGGAATATGGGTTAAAAACGCGATATCAAACGCTCCTTGATGCGTCTGACCATCTCCACCGACTGCACCCGAGCGGTCAATTGCAAACACAACGGGTAAGTTGCTAATACATACATCATGTATAATTTGATCATATGCCCTTTGTAAAAACGTTGAATAGAGTGCAATAATCGGAGAAAATCCTTCTTTTGCCATAGACGCAGCGAAAGTAACTGCATAGCTTTCTGCAATACCAACGTCAAAAATTCGCTTAGGGAACTTCTCAGCAAACCCATTAAGCCCGGTATTTGCCTGCATCGCAGCGGTTACAGCAACTATTTTATCGTTTTTTTCAGCTAAATCTATAATAGTCTTTCCAAAAACATTTGTATATGTTTCAAATTTTTTTATAGTTAAAGATTGACCTGTCGCAATATTAAATGGTTCAACTCCATGGTATATGTCAGGGTTTTTTTCGGATTTTGAATATCCTTTACCCTTTTTAGTGCAAACATGTATGAGCACAGGCCCTTTTATGTTTTTTGCTTTACTTAGCACGGCTATAAGCTCTTTTAAGTTGTGCCCGTTAACCGGGCCGACATATGTAAAACCTAACGCTTCAAACAACGATCCGTGTAAAAATAGATTTTTTATACTGTCTTTTATTCTGTCTGCCGCGTCATACATCCCATCACCTATGACAGGGATGCTTTTAAGCATTTTTCCGATGTCAGCTTTGGCTGTTAAATATGAAGGAGCAGTTCTAAACGAAGTGAGTGCCTTAGAAAGACCACCTGTATTTTCTGAGATTGACATTTCATTATCATTTAAAACAACAATGAAGTTTTTGCTAAGCCCATGAGCATTGTTAAGCGCCTCAAACGAAAGACCTCCTGTCATAGCGCCGTCCCCAACTATTGAAACGATGTTGTGATTTTCGCCTTTTAGCTCTCGAGCAGCACAAAAGCCAAGACCAACAGCAATTGCAGTTGAGCTGTGGCCGGATATAAAATGGTCATGCTCACTTTCAAAAGGATTTGAAAAACCGCTTATTCCGCCCATTTGGCGAATAGTGCTCATTTGCCCTAGTCTGCCCGTAAGCATCTTGTGGACGTAGACTTGATGCCCGACATCCCAAATAAGTTTGTCATTTGGTGAGTTAAAGCAGTAATGCAGCGCAACGGTAAGTTCTGTAACACCTAAATTTGACGCAAGATGTCCTCCCGTTTTTGAAACAGAACTAACTAAAGATTTTCTGATTTCCAAACAAAGTGCGCGAAGCTGCACTAAGTTGAGTTTCTTAAGATCACCCGGAGATTTAATTTTATCTAAAAACGACATGTTATTTATCCCTATGCAGTATATTTTTAACGATTTGAATCAAATTTTCAGTATTTTTAACACTTTCAAGTACCGTGATAGCTTCATTTAAGTCATGTTTAAAGTCAGCGGTTGATTTCTCAATTCCGTGCATTGAAATATAGGTTGCCTTTTTGTTGCGCTCATCACTTCTAATAGGCTTACCAAGCGTTTTTTCATCTCCTTCATAATCGAGTATATCATCTTGAACTTGAAACGCGAAGCCAATAAACTTTCCGGCATTTCGGAATTTTTCAATATCTGTATCGCATGCGCCGCCTATAGTTGCTCCCGCTGTTAAAGATGCGCAAATCAAGCTAGCAGTTTTGTGCTCGTGAATATAGCGCAAAGTGCTTTCAGATACTTCACTGCCTTCGCTTAATATGTCGACTGCCTGCCCTCCGACCATTCCTTTTGCTCCTGCTGAAATAGAGATTTCTTTCATAGCAAGCGCATTCTTTTTATCGAAATTATCAGCACATGAGTTGCTCATTAATTCGTAGGCCATGTTAAGAAGTCCATCACCTGCCAATATTGCCATTGCTTCGCCGTAAACTATGTGGTTTGTTTGCCTACCACGGCGCAAGTCGTCATCATCCATTGCCGGCAAGTCATCATGTATAAGAGAGTATGTATGTATAAGCTCAATTGCGAGCGCAAATGGCATAGCATGCTTGATTTCGCCGCCAAAACAATTACATGCGGCGAGCAAAAGCATAGGTCTTAGTCTTTTGCCGCCTAATAATGCGCTGTACGCCATCGCATCATAAAGTTTTCTAGGCTCTTTATTTGCAAATAGAGAATTAAGCTCGTCGTTAAAATATCGCATAATTTTATCCATAAAACTAATCAACCGCCTTATCTAAAACTCTGATTATAGTAACTTCGTCTTCAATTTTGCTCAAGTATTCATTACAGTAGACCGAAAGCTCCATACCTGATTTATATATCTCAACAATTTGTGAAAGAGGAAGTTCACCTTTTTCCATTGTGTTAACAATATCACGCAACTCGGCTAATGCAGATTCAAATGTTTTTTGTTTTTTTGGCATAAAATCTTTCTCCCTTTATAAAACAGCAGCTTCTGCATTTCCATCAAAAAATTCAATACTAATCTTATCTCCAAATGATATATCATTAACACTTTTAATAATTTCTGACCTATCATTTTTTACAACCGAATATCCGCGCTTAAGAGTATTAAGAGGAGATAAACTTTCAAGAATTGAAATGTTATGCTCGAGGGTGTTTCGGTTCTTGCTAATCGCATTATTTATTTCTTTGTTAAGAACTTTTTTGATTCCTGCTAAATAAATCTGCTCGTTGTATATTTGTCTCATAAGTTTCTTAACTAGGCCATCATCAGTAATTTTGTTAACTTCATCACGGTAATAGATAAGGTAGCTTTTCATTGCGCTATGCAGTACCTCTTTAAGATCTCTAATTTCAGTATTTAACGCATTAAACTCAGGTATAACTATTTCAGCCGCAACCGAAGGCGTAGCCGCTCTAAAATCAGCTACATAGTCAGCTATCGTTTCATCTGTTTCATGGCCAACAGCGGAAACTATAGGGATTTTAGACCTATAAATCGCCCTCGCGACGTTTTCGTCGTTAAAGCACCATAAATCTTCCAATGAACCGCCGCCACGCCCAACAATAATAACGTCACAAAGCAATTCGCGATTTAGCGTATTTATCGCATTTGCTATAGACTTAGGCGCTAATTCGCCTTGTACGAACGCCGGGCAAAGAATAAGCTTAACAGCGGGGTTTCGCCGCCTTGCGACAGTGATAATATCATGAACGGCCGCCCCCGTTTCAGAAGTGACAATGCCAACGCATTTTGGATAAAGCGGCAGCGGTTTTTTATGTTCTTTATCAAAAAGCCCTTCTGCAAAAAGGCGCGATTTAAGCTGTTCAAACGCAATGGCGAGGCCACCTACGCCGCGCGGCTCAACAAGCTCAGCATAAAGCTGATACTGGCCTGTTTTTTCATAAAGTGAAATACTGCCGTAAGCAACAACATCCATGCCGTTTTGAAGCTCAAAAGGCATAGATAGAGCATAACTTTTAAACATTACGACGCTGATTTGCGCTTCTGAGTCTTTAAGCGTAAAATAAACATGACCAATTGAATTGTACTTACAATTTGAGACTTCGCCCTTAACAAAGATCCCATTAAGTATCAAATCATCGCTAAGCAGGCCTTTAATATACCTTGTCACTTGTAAAACGGTAAACTCTTTGCGAGATGCTGTCATTGCCCCATCATCCTAAACATTGTTCCTAATATGCCGTTTATGAACTTAGGCGAGTCATCATCTCCAAATTCTTTAGCAAGCTCAACCGCTTCGTTAATTGCGACGCCTGAGGGTATGTCATCTGAATATCTCATTTCATAGACTGCAAGGCGGATGATAGCAAGATCAACCCGGCTAATACGCTCAATATCCCATCCGACGGTAAACGCACTTATAAGTTCGTCAATCTCAAAAAGACGTTCAAAAACTCCGTGAACGTCTTTTTTTATGTACTCCATATCATCATCAGAAACCCCTGAAAAATCAGGAGCTTTGAAAAAAGATTTTAATACTTCCTCACAATTAAAACTTTCATAAAACGGTATTTGAAACACAATTTGAAAAGCACTTTTTCGTGCTGATTTTCGACCCAATTAAAGACCTCCTGTTGCTGTATCTGCCTTAGAAGGCCTAAACTGTTTCGTCTTCTTTTCCAATATGCACACTTGCAACATTTACGTTAACAACTAAAACATTAAGGCCTGTCATAGTTTCAACAGCTGTTTTAACGTTTTGCTGCACTTTCTCAGCTATTTCATGGATTTTAACACCAAACTCTGCTGAAATATTAATTTCAATTTTAGCTTCATCGTCCACAACTTCGACTTTAACGCCTTTTGAAAGGCTTTTATAGCCTAAAATTCCGGCGATCCCGCCTTTTATTGACTTAATGCTTGCCGCATCTTTTATATCTTTAATATTATGTCCTGTTCCTAAAACTCCTTCGATTTCCATAGCAGCTGTTCCTGCTATAATTGCAATTACATCTTCTGAAATGGTAATTGTTCCAAATCCTTTACCTGCTTTAAATTCTGCCATTTATAATCCTCCTCGACTTAACTGAAATTATTATACCATATATTTTTAATAAAGGTCAAATTGTTGCATCTCATATTTTTTGTCAAGGGATTTTGAACCAATTATAAAATAAAGAATAGGTCCTACTATATCTACAAAAAGCAATAAAAACCATTTCCATTTGTGTTTAAAAGCAAGCGGCTTACGAAACAAGCTTATTTGCCCAAGTATTAATAATGTAAGAGCTATAATCCCAACAGGTATGAGAGCAGGGGGGATTTTTTTTAAGTTCATGTTGCACCTCCGTGACTTTGACTTTGTACTATTATTATACTTGCCGCGAGAGGATACTGCAAGAGGAAGTTTTATTTTACTACTGCGGATTTTCAAATTCTTTTCTAAGTTTTTGGAGCGCCTTTTTTTCTATCCTTGAAATGTATGACCTTGAAATTCCAAGCATTTCCGCTATTTCCCTTTGGGTTACTTCATCATGCCCCGAAAGGCCGTAGCGCATTTGGATTACAGTTCGCTCTCGGCATTTAAGCGTACTTTTAATTTTTTCATATAAATGCTTAGTCTGCAAAATCAAATTAACCTGATCATCAATGCTGTCGCAGCAATCCGCCACTTTATCTTCAATCGTCACTTCATTCCCCTCTTTATCGACGCCAATAGGTTCTTGAAGATATATGTTAGCACTGTGCTTTTTGCCTGAGCGTAAATACATTAGGATTTCATTATTTATACACCGTGACGCGTATGTCGCGAATTTTGTGTTTTTATCAGGTTCGAAGCTGGCGATTGCTTTAATAAGCCCGATATCGCCAACAGAAAGAAGATCCTCTATGTCTTTAACATGATTATTATATTTTTTTGCTATATGGGCAACAAGGCGCAAGTTGCGTTCGATTAAAATGTTTCGCGCATCCTCGTCGCCTTTTTTTGTACGTTCAATGATTACAGCTTCTTCCTGTGGACAAAGCGGGGTAGGGTATGAGTTGCTAGGCGCGATATAACCTATTAAGAAAAAAAACTGAAGAAATGGAAACAGCATCGGCACATACTCTCCTAATTAGGGTCATTAGATATAGTATATGCGCGGGGCTTTTTCAAGGTGAATTTATAATCTTAATCTTTCCGGCCACGACCATAACCACCGATAACAAAACGCCAACCAAAACAGCCGAGGCATAATCATTAATTGAAAAAATGGATAAAGCCGCCGCCGCAATAATCAAAACTGCTAAATTGCGTATCATTCGGCGGCGATAAACAACTTTCTCTAATTCGTCGGGCATTTTATTTTTACTGCCGACAGGCGCAAGCAGGCATAAAATAATCGCGCTTAAAATAAGCATCCCATAAAACAAAAGCGGTGTGTTCCACAGATATTGAAAATGGATTGCAAACAGGGATGGGATTAGTATGAGGATGCTGGCGAAAAAGCACCTCCACTGTGTATCTGCATGTATGCCGCCGGCATACACACGAAGCGCCATGTAAGATGCGTAAAATGTTATAGTTTGAAAGAACATGCCTGAAAAAAGGCCAAAAGATATGGCAAAAAGAATATTGACAATGATAGAATAAAACTTATCAAAGCCATATTCATAAACTTCTCTATCTTCTTCCGTAATTCCTCCGCCGGCGATAAGCCAGTCAGTGGTTCTTATTGCTGCTGTTCGAAGAAAAAACATGCAAAATCACCTCACTACTCCATCATAACAAGCAGAAAATTTTATCATCCAAAGTAAAAACGACACATAGGATATACGTGTCGTTTTTATTGACAATTTGGCAAAAGTTAGTTCGACAAAACTTTTGCGAGCGCTAACCATGAGCTATGGTTTTTTGGAAACAGCACTGGAATTATAATAGCATAGCTTATAGCAATTGAAAATAGGATAATTAAGCTTTCATAATAAAAAACGCTTTTCATGTAACATTTAACGCGATTTATGTCAAATATTATAGAATATTGCAGTAAATCGAAAGAGTTATTACATAAATACTATTTTCAAAAACTCAATATTGAAAACAAATTCACACTATGCTATACTTAACCTACAAAGGAAGTGACTGCATGACAGAATTAAAGTACCGATTAACCAACGACCTTTTGTTCAAAATGTTGTTTGTTAAATATCCTGACTTACTAAAAAGGCTCGTAGCAGAGCTGCTAGGAATAAAATATTGTGATATAGAGCAGTTTAATATTACCAACCCCGAAATGCCACCCGAAACTATAGGCGATAAATTTTGCAGACTTGATATTAACATGACTGTAAACGGACAAAGGGTGGATTTGGAAATTCAAGTGGAGAATGAGGGCAATTATCCCGAACGCAGTTTGTTCATTTGGGCTAAAGAATTTTCACAGGCCATCAAAGAGGGTAATGATTATTTAGAACTACCCAAGACAATTGTCATAAGTATTTTAGGTTTTAACCAATTTAAGGACAGCACAGAATTTCATTCAGAATTTGGAGCATTGGAAGTAAAGCGTCATATGCCACTATCTGATAAATTCTGTTTACACTTTTTTGAGCTGCCAAAACTGCCGCCGCTTGTGGGCGCAAACTGTGGCAGAGAACTATGGTTGTCACTATTTAATGCAAAAACAGAGGAAGATTTAAAGAAAATTGAAGCAATGGAGGTGTCTTATATGAGTGAAGCATTACAAGCATACCGCCATGTTGCGGCATCAGATGAGTTTAAGGAAAGAGAGCGTATGAGGTCTAAAGCTAGGCATGATGAGGCGCAAGCGTTGGGTAATGCTCGGCGTGAAAGAGATGAGCATTGGCAAATTGTAGTTGCCGACAAGGACGCAGCAATTGCCGACAAGGACGCAGCAATTGCCGACAAGGACGCAGCAATTGCCGACAAGGACGCTCTTATAGCAGAACTAAAAGCACAACTAGGTACTCAATAATGGTAAAACGCATTGTATTAAAAGATGGCTCGTTTTATGATGTACAATGTAAGACGACGTGGTGAAGAACAAGCAAAGCCCGATAAATAGGGATATTAACCCCTTGTTTACCCGGGCTTTTTTCCAACCAAATGAAGAAACCAACTCCCCCTCACGAGTTGGTTTCTTCGACTACATGATATTGATAATCTGTATCAAAATTTACGTAGTTCCTTGATAGATTTGTTTCTATCTTAGAATCAAAGTTTAGCACAAACCTCTCGAAATTGAAATAGAAGTATTAAGTACTTATAATAATTGACGGTTTATCATCAATATTTAACCTTCAACTTTGTCGAATATTGTAGAATATAACTATAAAACTAAAAATATTGTTGTCATATTCAATCCAACTCTCATATATTTAAGACCTCAAAAAAAACAACTCCCCCTCGCCGAGTTGTTTTTTTTGACCACATGAAATTGATAATTTATATCAAAATTTACGTAGTTTCTTAATAGCTTCGGTTTCTTCTTCTTGATACATAATCATAATGCAACTGAAATTCGAAAACAAAGTTGCACAAAATAGACCTACACAACTAGCTGCTGAAACCAAATAATTATACATTTAGAAAACCTCCCTGCAAGCTCAATTTTCTGATGCTGTAATGATAACACAGAAGTCAGAAAATTGAGATATAAATATCAAATGCCAACAACAAGCGCCGCTTCATCATTTATATTTAACTTACCTTCTTGTCGAACATCATAAAATATTGCCATAAATCTAAAAATATTGTCACTATAGTCAAAGTATATATGTCCAATATCTTCAGACAATATTTCTTTAATACTTATAAGACCTAATCCATGATTGCTTTTATCTAGTTTCGTTGTTTTTAAGTTCCCAACTTTGTCTGCAACAGGCTCTACAGTATAAGGGTTTACGATTTCAATATACAATTCGTTTTGTTTTGTAATTTTCATTATTACTCGTATGTAACGTTTCTCCGCTTCTACATGGATACAAGCGTCTATAGCATTTTCAAATGCGTTACCTAATATCATGTTTGCGATATTAGGGTCTAAGTTCAAGCTAGGCGGCAACAACAGCTCTAGGCTTAAATCAATACCTAGAATTTCTCTTGATCTTTGCTGATAGTAATTTAACGCAGTGTCAATAGATATATTTTCGGTAGTGATCACGCTGTCAAGAGTTCCAATTATATCTGCCAAATATGCTTTTGCTTCTTCTAGCTTATCTGTGTTAAGAAAGCTGGAAAGAGTTAAAAAATGAATGCTTAAATTATGTTTTAGAGTTTTAATTGTTTTGTGAGAGTTAGAAGCGGCTTGATACTTAATATCCCAACGTTCCAACATTTGCTCTTGCAATTTAGCCTTTTCAAGAGATTCTAGATTTTTTAACGTAGCGCCATATAGCCAAATGAGAAAAAAGGCAACAATTGACGAAGCAAGATAAGATACTAATAATGGCACAGGTCTCCCCGGAAGCTCTTGAGAAAATACTAAAGCAATAATTATAGAGCAAAAGACGATTCCAACTAACATTATAAAGTAAACGACTGTATATATTGTTGGTACTTTAAAGTTACCGCTTATTTCTTTTTTCTTAAGCACTTTTTGAAGCATTTGAGTTCCTATAAATAAAAGAGGCGCATAAATCACATTATGAAATGTTCTTGCTACGGCAAGAACTTCATTTAAAGGCATCGGTTCTCCATGTTCAATATAGTATATAGAGTTCAACCAAAAATAAGCAAGACCTTCTGCCATAAGGAGCAGAGCAAAAAAGAAAAGCATGGTAACAATTTTTATGCTTAAACTACCCGAGTAGAGAAGGGAAATAGCGAGAATCGTAGTAACATTAACTGATACTGCAATCAAAGGGTTTCCAAATTCAAAAAAAAGTAGCAATGTAACAATCAGTAATGCGGCATAACTTATTATAAGCCACGCGTTTTTGACAATCGGAGCAAATAACTGGGTATAAGCATAATGAATCATCCCAAAAGTGATAGCCCCATTCATAAAGAAAATTGCAAGTTCCATATTACATTCCTCTCCTTTCAAATATAAACCTTCTTCAGCTTTGCAACAGGCGTTTTGCATATTGCAAAGCTGAGTGGAGCACTGCTTCCAAATGCTCACACATCTATTCTTTTACTTGCGCTCTTTCAAATATGTCAAAATGACCCAGAATTGAGTTATATAGCCAAATAAGCAGAAACATGATAAATAAGTTGATAAGCTGAGCAATTATTACCAATGCTCCCCGTTCCGGAGCCGCGTGAAAGACTATAGATACAGTTACCATGTTAATTATTACAAGGCCTACTAGCACTACAAAAAACACTGCCGTATGAATTATCGGAATATTAGCGTTCTTTTTAAGCAGTTTTCTTTCAAATATCCTGCGAAATGTCATAATAATAACAAATAAAAGAGGCACATATACTATGTTTGTAAAAGTTCGTATTATTATCAAAGTTTCTTCAAGAGACATCGGAACACCATGTTGCAGGAAGTATATATAGTTTAACACTAAATAAGAGAACCCCTCTGCCACAATCATCATAACGCACAAAATTAAAATGAAAATAATCTTCGCGCTTTTGATTCCTGAATAAAGATAAGAAAGAGCTAAAAACCCTATCGCATTGACAGATAGAATAATAGCAGGGTTTCCAAACTCAAAAAACAACTGTGAATTAACAACAAACAAAACTGCATAACCAAGAAAAGCCCAATATCTTTTTACTGCCAAATCAAAAATTTGCCTCATACCGTAGTGGATCATTAATAGAGCGATAATACCATTGATTATAAAAACTGTTATTGCAATTGTCATTACATTCCTCTCCTCTCAAAATAGGCCTTTTTGACCTTTTCAACATGTGTTCTGCCTATTGGCAGGATGGTTGAATCCTTATCATTAAGCGTTAGGTCTACATAGCGTAGTTTTACTACGTAGTCTAAGTTTGTTACATGAGAACGGCTGCATTGCACAAAGTTTTCCGGCAGTTGTTTCATTGCTCGTGCTATGCTTGAATATATCTTTTCAAGATATACGATTGAGCCGGTTTTCCTGTCCCAAGTATAAATCTCTAAAAGCTGTTTATCCGTTTGCATATAAACGATATCGCCGACTTTAACTGCTTCTTTTGACGCGCCAACATGATAATGAAATAGATTTTCCCTGTCTGTTACAATTTTTAACCTATAAGCGAACGCAAGCGCGCGGCTAAAAACCTTATCAAGAGCGTCCATATTTAAAGGTTTTCTTAAAAAACGAAAGCTTCCGACTTCTGCCAAAGGTTCAAAATAAGATTGATGAGATGATATATAAATTATCACCATGTCATCCCCGCCGGAGCGGCTGCGCAGCAAATGTCCTATGTCTATGCCGTTTTTATCATTTATTTCAATATCCATAAATGTGATATGAAAGTATGTTCCTTGCTCAACAGCATATAAAAAATCATCCCCGGACTCATATATGGAAATGCTGATTGATTCATTTTTCAGCCGTTTTCCCTTTGATTCAAGGTATTGCCGAATAGTCTCTCTTATCTTTTTGTCATCATCACATACAGCAACTCGAATCATCCTAATCCCTCTCTTAAAGAAAATTTTTGGAATATTTTTCTTTTTCTATTTATATTATTACATAATTTCTTAAAATAGTACAGCAAATTAAGTTATAATTTGACTAAGTTTTGATGTTTATTTTAATTTTCTTCAAAAAGAACAAAAATGTTGTTGACAAATAGGAAATAATGTTTATAATCTAATTTAACGTTATTTATTTATTATGCAGCGTTGTTTGTTGAGATTGGATGGTGGTACATATGAAAAGAAGAGAAAGGAATTATCTGTTTTCCAAAAGTGAAATACAGAGAGAGTTAGTTCATTATAATGTATTTAGACTTAAAGAAGATGCTAACCTTTCAAATGTCGAATTTGCAAATATTTTAGGTTTTTCTTTAGCCACAATATCTGCATGGGAGAATATGACTCGAGGGATAACTCTAAAAGCATTATTTATGGTTGCTGAAGCATTAAATGTTGAAATGACAGAATTCTATAAGCCTAAACATGAGGTTTATGTAGATAAAAACGATCTGCGCGAAGCAAAGTTCAAAAAAATTAAGTCTTTGCTTTGTGACTATTCTATTTTAGAGCTTGATTGTTTTATCGAGACTATTAAGTCTATACAAACATTAACTGATATGAAAAAATGTTAGGCATTACAGAATAATTTAATTGGCGACTCAATATTTAACAATAATTGGTTGACAAACTTTGTCAGGTATAGTATTATAATAACGTATTATGTCGAGATTGTCAGGAGGAATTTTAGCATGAAAGCTTATGGCGTAATAAGAAAAGTTGATGAGCTTGGCCGGATTGTGCTGCCGGCCGGACTTAGAAGAAAATTTGGTATACATGTAGGTGAGTGTCTGGAAATATTTACTGAAGGGGACGCTATAGTTCTCAAAAAGTATGAATTTAACGATGTTTTCACAGGTGAAACCGAAGAGCTCGTTGACTACAAAGGTAAAAAAGTTTCGAAACAATCTATCAGGGAGCTTATGAAATTGCTTGATGAGTGATTCAGTTATGTCACGTTTCCTCCTGAGAAATATAATATAGACTTATATTATATTTCTCAGGAGGCATTCCACATGTTAAATTATTCATCTCTTAACAAGTATCCATTTCAAAAACCCCCGCTAAATTATAACTATGACAGCTTAGAGCCATTTATCGACTCTAAAACAATGCACCTTCACTATGATAAACATCTTCAAACTTATGTTGATAATTTGAATAAAATTATCGCAGACCATCATGAGCTTTGGGACTTAAGTGTTGAAGAGCTTATTTTAAACGCCGAAATTTTACCACAAGAAGCTAAAATACCCATACTTCGAAATGCAGGCGGCGTAATCAATCATGTTTTTTACTTTAACTGCATGACTGAAACTAAAAACGAACAACCCCCCGAAACAGTTGTAAAGCTTATAAACAAAACATTCGGCAGTTTTGACAAATTTAAAAATGCCTTTAAGCAATCGGCTTTAGGCGTTTTTGGTTCAGGGTATACTTGGCTTATGTATGACGCAAAGCTTGATAATTTAAGTTTGCTGCAAACAGCTAACCAAGATACGCCGCTTAATTTAACAGACGCATCTCCTATTTTAAATATAGATGTTTGGGAGCATGCGTACTATTTGAAAAATTACAATAAAAGCGATGAATATATTGACAACTGGTTTAATGTTGTTAATTGGAAAGCCGTTGAATGCAGCATTTGGTCAGAGCAGGCGCTTCGCAAACAATCCTTGCCTGAAATTTGCTGTCAAAAAGAGATAGAGATGCTATTATAGCATCTCTATCTCTTTGAGCTAATCTTTTAAATTTAATCTTGTACAAAAGGTATAAGCGCGATATGTCTTGAACGTTTAATTGCAATTGTAAGCGCTCTTTGGTGCTTAGCACAGTTGCCGGATACACGTCGAGGAAGAATTTTACTTCTTTCCGAAATAAATCTCTTTAATTTTATAGTATCTTTATAATCAATAGAATTAGTTTTATCAGCGCAGAATACGCATACACGTTTTTTTCTGCGGCCGCGTCTTTTTTGCATCATATTTTCGTTCTCCTA
>Ga0131853_10002977_pt1 | contig 30410 bp, 20 predicted proteins | sample TergutLab28metaG_FD_92764 | JGI IMG/M metagenome (GOLD analysis project Ga0131853, IMG submission 92764) | Labiotermes labralis P1 segment gut microbial communities from Petit-Saut dam, French Guiana - Lab288 P1 (version 2) (version 2) | ecosystem: Host-associated > Arthropoda: Insects >... | reverse complement strand
GTCACAAAATTTTTTTAAAAACAAAAAAATTTTAAAAAATTAAATAAGGAAGTGTGGGGAGATGGTGTTTGGGGGTGTGGGGTGGGCGTTTTTTTGGGGAACTTTTTTTTTTTTTTTTTTTTTTTGGGGGGGGGGGGGTGGCAGGAGACTGATGGGGTGAATGTATATAGGTGGACACAGCCTTTAAATTTGGGAATTGCTGCCCCACATAAAATTTAAATATGTTGTGACTCTTGAAACTACACTGAGCAAAATTTTCTGCTGCAGATAATTTTTAACATACTAGCACAAATGCCATAGTATTGTGTGAGGTACATTGTTCTATTCCATGTTTGCCCAATGCCATGGGGCAAGTACAACATGAGAATATGGTATTTTCTCAATTACTCAAGCATGTACCTCTGTTTTATGGATCCCCGAGGCTCATTACAATGTTCACAAGTGCTGACATGAATCCTGAGTGAGATGAATCCAGTTTGCACCCTCTCATCCTATTTTTAAGGTCCTGTTTAATATTACCCTCCCTGTAGTCTGTTTTCTGATATGTTGTCTGTTTTTCTGATACTTGTTGTATTGTAAATTAGTTCCCCATGTTTTTTCTGTCTTCGAAGGTCCACGTGGTGCATTTTCCATGTCGGAACCTCCTCGGTATGCACTTGACCAGACTCAGCAGGGTCCCCTTCCTCCAAGAGTTGATCCTAAATTGAGTCATCATGCTACTGGAGGTCATCCACCTGCCCCATTCCCTAACAGTGGTGGTGCTGCTCCTAGTAGTACACCAGCTCAGGTGCTTCCTTCTCCAGCTCCAGTGGTGGCTGGTGCTCCTTCAGTAGCTCCTACACTAGTAGCCACACCGGCAGTTGTTCCAGTGCAACAGCCACCATCTGCAGTTGACAGCGTAGCTGCCATGAAAGTGGCCCCTCTTGCAGAACAACCCCCAGTGGTGCAGCAGGTACCCAGTGTAAGCACCAACAGTGCTCCTGTAAGCAGAAAGCTGCAACAGACATCAAAGGGTAAGTTTGCTAGCCTTAGTGCAGACAGGAGTAAGTGGTGAGGTGATGTGAATTTGTGAGTTAAGCAGAATTTCTAAATATTGCACATAGAGATTCTGAACAAAAGTTCAGATCTTTTTGTTTTGTTGGTTCAGACATGAAGACACATTTTAAATTTTCAGTTTTTAGGTGTTTAGAAATCTGTAATTACAAAAGGAAGTGGTATGTATGGAGTAATATTGGCTGAAGGTTAAGGACGCTAATTTCTAAAAAGATGTGTAATTAGACACTAAGAAGTCTATGAAATTATTGAAGTTTATTAGATTTTCTGTAGTCTTGCTGTGTTCGAGTCATTGTGTGGCCTACCAAGTTTGCAGATTATCTGTGCACAGTTGTAAGTTGCCGAGAAATAATGACATAGGTGGGATATAACATGATCAGTGCTGTGTGCTCGAACAGAATCGTCATTACAAACAAAAATCACTGACTGTTTATGTATACAGTAAGTGTAAGCTATGTCGTCTTATGTATATAATAAATTACAGTTATAATTGTTGTTCATGGTTTGAAATGTATGCTTTGGATTATCTGTGATATTAATTAATTGTGCACCCCTCTTCCCAACATTACCTCAGATAATTGAGAGTACATGATAATTTTACAGTGTTTATTATATTTTTAAATCATATCTGCTTCTTTGAATTTGCATGATGTCTCATGGTTTTTTGTGTATTTGTTGTATCTTGTGTAGCATAGTTTTAATGTTTGCTTATTGCTCTTGGTATTTTATTAGGATTAGAAACAATCCTAGTGTGTTTTAGACTGTATTTCTTACATTGCTATGGTTCATCTTGATGTCACACGTGTGCTATTAACATTTCATCTGATCACTAAAATAATCTTTTGTTTGGATCTGACTTCAGGTGGTATTGTTAGAGTTGGATTTTTGACAGCAGAGCAAATTATCGCGTTTTGGAACTATTTTTCCACATATATTATATATTTTATAATATGAGCAGTCATAACCTATGCCAGCGAAACATGGGTACTAAAATAATCTATGAAATGAAAATTATTAATAACTGCAAGAAAGATATTAAGAAGAATATTTGTGCCTACAAAGAACATAGATGATACATGGAGAATTAAAACAATTGATCAATTAAATAACATTATTGGAAATAATCTAATTGACTACATTAAGGCACAAAGATTGAGCTGGTTTGGCCACGTATACCGAATGACAAATGAAGTGATGGTGAGAAATTGTGTAAGTGGAAATTGATATCTGAGAGATTGGCAGGAGGAACAAAAATTAGATGGGGAGGTGATATGAAAGATTTAAGAATTATGGAAGTAAAAAAATTGGACAAAATGCATCCAGGATCAGTTAAGTATTGGAAAAGGCTGACACTTTCAAACAGTGAAGATGTAGCATCTGATTATGAAGAAGAAGAAAAAGAAGTGTGTAGACTGTTATACATGTACCCACATTCCAGGCTGGACAGCATCATATCCTAGAAGACTGGAATCTTCAGACTGTATGAATATGCAGTGCTCATCTTCTGTAGGAGTGTGCTGTATGAAGATTACAATGTATATAACAGAATTTTTTGCCACTGGTCTAGAAAGAATTTTACCATAATTAAAGTAACATTACATTCAAATCTTACAGCCAAAAGTACATTAGGTCTAACCTTTGAGGCACTGGGTAAATACAAATTGGTTTTTTTGTGTTATGTTTACAAGTCCATTTTCTCGATATTTTTGTGTTTAGGGCGTGATGAACAACAGGCTGAGCTGAAAAAATTTGGGCAGGACTTCAAATTAAGCACTGTAGAGACTGGTGATGTAGGTGCTAATGATTGCAAGAAGCAGGGACAAGTGCAGTCTCCTGAAGACGGTGCAACGAATAAGGACCAGCAGGGTGGTGAACCTGGTGGTAGCCCAGTTGATAAGATGGCATCTGCACTCAAAAAATCAACTCTCAATCCTAATGCTAAGGAATTTGTGTACAATCCAAATGCCAAACCGTTTACTCCGGTAAGAATTACATTTGTTCTGCTGTTATGTTTAGTCTAGTTTGTACAGTGGTAGGCTTGAGTTATATTCAGAATTAAATCTGACTGAATTTTTGCAACAACACACAGATGTATGAAAGATTTAAAGTAATTGGAAGTACATGTTATCTGGCCACAATCACATAATTTCAACGTGATTCTTTTCAGTATATTTAGAGGATTCTTATACAGAACAGATTAACTCTATAGCACCTAATGTTAAGTATATCCATCATGCCATGAGAGGCTCAGAATGCCTAGCATCAAGGTAAGATGACAAAATTTAGTGGCCTTAACCTCTTCAGATCTCACTGAAATTCTGGTGTTCTGCAGCCCCCACCAGGCATTTAATTCCTCTGCTAAAGGGTTAAATCTTTTTAACTCTCACTCCCCGCAGTTGTGCTATTGTCATTCCACCTACCCATGCCTTTTTTAAGAGCACACTAGGCGTTTGAAGTGTGTCATGGTAAAGGAATTAATAGCAAATTATATATCTGTGTCCAAAGAATTACAAAATTTAGTTTTTTGCCTCACCTAGCAGCAATACAAACACCTATGTACTCAGAGTACGTTTTGAAAGAGAAGTATATAGCCTTGTCATGTCACGTTACTGTCTAGTTTAGGTGAAGTATGGTAGGGTGAAAATAGCACCAGTGCAAACAACTGTTTGCTGAGTGTGTGTTCTGAAAGATAAATTTGTTTTGTGGTGTGTTGCCAACTGATTTTATCAATGAAGGTGAACTGCACGTTTATCATTAAATGGACAGAGTTTGAAATGGAACATATGTTCATGCTGCCCTGGTAGTTGTTCACATTAAGTGCTGTCTTTGCAAAGCATCGCACAGCAAAGGAAAAATACACCACTTTGACTACATGTATAAATAGACTGACTGGCTCTTGATAGAAGTAATACAGGTGGTTTGTGTGTGTATCAGAGATGCAGGAATTAGAACAATAGATAAATGTTAGAATTTGTTGTGCACTCCCAGAAATTGACCAATTTGTGAGTTACTTGCCTGATTGCTATGAAATGTTGAGTGAACAGCAGGACATTGATAGTGTTGTGTTATGTTAATTTGAACTGTATATACTGTATGTGACCTTGGGTTTGACATGGAATAGTTTGGAAGCAAGATTGAACATGCCAACACACAGTGATTACAGGCTGGACACCTAGACGGTCTCGATTCTGACATTACATTTTGTACAAATAATGCATGTTCCCATGGACCTCACTCTCTTGTCAGTGAGTGTGACTGCTGCAGAGAAATTTTCTTTAGGAAAGGTGGAAAATTGATTGAAGGTTTGCCATGCGGTCGTGGTACTTATGGTTTGTGCCGGGTTGAAGGCTTCTGTCCGATCACTTTTATAGGCTATGATGACTGTGATTTTGGATTCTGTAGATGTCATGAATTAATGTGATAAAAAATATCAGGTTCCACTTCATATCTCCCTTTTCAATAATACAACTTCAGTTTTTGGTCCACAAAGTTGTTTTAACCCTTTGTTACATTATAATCACATAAACACTTGGGTTTCATGATATCCACCCTCCTTGTCTTTTGTGAAACAAAGTTCCATGTCCCAGAAGCTGCATATAACATGACACATCCTGTTTATCTTACAATGAGCACAACAGTACCTTTGCGGCACATTGCAACTCATCTTTCTTCAGTTTTGCTGATTGTACATAAACATGTACATTTTCCTGTCAAGTCTGGATGTTGCTTAACCCTCTCACTGCCAGTGGCAGATCCTTCAGCTGCCAATACTTCTACACATTGTGCCATCAGGTGATCTGTCAGCCACCATTTAAGTGCATTAAGCTTAGCTGTCTACAAGATTTGAGCAGCAATCACATCACTGAATAGCGTGACTCTTTTTAGTGACTATGTGTCTCATTGTTTCTCTGTTTTGAAAGGTTCTTGAGTTTTACCATAACCTGCTCATACAATCTTGAACTAAGAGGTTTAAACATTTGCCCCATGTGTTCATAAAAGTGATGCCAGATATGGGGAATTTAAAATAGCCATGTGCAGTGTGTGTCCCATGTGTAGGAGGGGCTGTATGTGTTTCAAGAAAGCTGTGTTCTTTTCAAAATTTTGTCAATACAGACTCTTGTTTTGACATCACGTCCAGCTCTTGTATTTGCAGAATTAAGCAAGTACTTCATTCTAGACAAGTCTTTTGTGCCATATGTTCTGGCTTGCAGTTGAGGTATTTTTTGAGCACTTAATCTGCTGGTTCACAGTAGTAGTGCAGGCATATCAGGTTTTCTGTTAAAATGTGCATTACACTTAGGTAGTGCAGTTTTAACACACTCTTAATCAAGAGGCTAAATGTGTTGTGTTCTATTATGTTAATGGATCTGGGGCTGTTATATTAATGGATAGATTCCATGTCAGTTGATTGTAATCTGTGTCTTTCTAAGTCGGCTCGCCTCAGGTAAAGAAGAGTAATTTCATTGTTTATTTTTGTGGCATTCAGTGCAGATGGTGTAGAGCACCAGACGTGGCAATATGAGCATTGCTGATGAATGCGAAAAATATTTCTCATTTCGGTTTTGTCAATTTTATTTTTATATTCCGTTATTTTGTCGTCTCTAACTCTTGTAGCGCTCCCCAAGTACTCCCACTCCGTCACGTCCACACACTCCACAGACACCACAGTACTGTGCTGCACCACCGGGAGCTGCAGCTGTCATGCCTGCTACAGCAATGGTTATGCCAACTTACGTTGTTGCGGCAACTAATCAACCTACTGCATTTACTCCACAAAATCAAAACAACCGATTCCGTAAAGGTAAGTTACAGCTGTTCACATTCCCTGATGAAATTTGTCACTTCGGAAGAATTGGTATGGGAGTTAATGGCAAAGATTTGAGAAGCAAATTTGTTGCAGTGCAAATGCCCATGCCTCATCGTCCAGACATTGCATCCCAAATGCAGGTGGCAGCAGCTACAGGTCAGCCATTGTTGGCCCCTGCCCCTATACCTGCCCAGTTTGCACTGCCATATGCACATCAAGGTCACCTGCCACATCAGACACAATATCAACATGTGAGTTTTATCCATAAGCAGCTTGCAGCATGAGCAGTATCAGAGATTTGTTCTGTAACCCTCTGGCACCCTGATGTTAGGTGCCAAGGAGTTAAAAGTCAGTATAGTATATGCAATGAGTCCCTGTTTAGTTGCCCTGCATTTAATGAAATCCCATATTTAGTGAACGTATACTATCCTCCCATATGAGGCCTCTTGTAAGCAGGGTATTATTTTCCCGTATGTAGTGAACGTGTATTTAGTAAATAAATCTGCCTTTGATGTAAGATGTTTTGGACATTGCAGAGTTTGTACCTCACCTTAGTGGACTAATGGTTGAAGCAGTAATTGTTACTGATGTTTTCTTAGTGCTAGAAATTATTACTGAAAAACTGTAACCTTTATAATATAATTTGTAATGTACTATAATTTTACTATAAATTTTGGCCAGTAACTACAAATACAGAAAGTACATCAGAACTGTGCTTTGTGTGGCCACAAAGATGCTTTAATTTTTGACAAAAATTCTGTCAGTGTTTCATTTGTCATTAATTATCAGTTATGTAACTGAAGGGAGGGTTTCTTTCTTTCATTGTTTATTTCATGTTTCATTGGTTTAGAAGTTAGTTCAGTATTAATGATTATGTAGTTGTAATTATTTCTGTAGAAACATGTTCTCTTAACTACATGTTTTACATTAATTGTAAATAAGTAAGTCTTATAAGAAAATGAATGGTGCCCTGATGCAATTGTGCGTAATTCCCATTTAATGAAACCTCATTTTAGTGTAAAAAAGTCCATTCCCTAGTGGTTCATGATATGGGGATTCCTGTATATTGGCATCCCTTTGTTGCACAGGAGTTAGTGTGTTTGGTCCCCAGATTTGGTTACTTCTTTCATTACTTTCAGGAGTACCTGTTATATGTATACATAAAAGCTACATCTGCATTGATTACATCCACTTGTGACAAATAGAAATGTGTATTCTTAAGTTGGTATCATGTTACTACATTTATAAGGAAATAATGTTTTTGTGGTCAGTATTAATTAATTGAACCTTTACGTGTATGTTCTCTAGTTAGTCAAAGTGTAAGGTTATGTTATTGCATATTATGCTGGGAACATACTGTAACTTCTGTTTTACCATGTAGGTGGTTCGTATGGTACAGCAGGGAGCAGGTATGGTTCCTATAGGTGCTGTACCAACATCAATGAGTTATCACCATGAATCACCCGGACCACAGCCTCCACCAGGTCCTCATCAACTTCAGTACATATCCCCTGCCCCACCAGCGGCAATGGGGCCACCACATCATGCCCACCCACATCATCCTCATCCGCACCACCATGGACACCCCCCTCCTCCATCTCAGCAGGGTCCACCTCCACCTGGTGGTCCATCACCGGCACAAGGGGCCACCCCCAATCCACCAGGCCCTCCACACACTCCTGTAGGTGCACCTAATAATGCGCCTGCAGCGGGCGGAGGGGCCTACCATCACCATCCACAGTCCCCAGCTGGGGCACCACCAGCTACATACCAACAACCTCCTCCAGGTCCACCACAAGGGCATCCTCCTAGTGGACCCCATACATACTCTATAATGTGCCCAGTGCTGCCACCAGGTGCACATACACCACACCATCCACTGATGCAGCCAGCCAGCATGCAGCAAGCTGCGGTGCAGTATATTCATCACCAGCACCAAGGTAATGTTAGGACCTTAACCAGGTGAAACACTTTTCTGTGTAGATTTCTGCCATAACATCTAAGACATTGTTCACACCTCACTGAAGGACTTCATGTTGTAGTCAGGTTTGTAGAACTCCTTGTAGTTAGGAGAGCCCAGGTTTGAGTCTTGGCCCAGAGGCTGAATATACCAGTAGGATTTTTTGGTTTTCTCTGTTCCTTCAGTCAGATGCTGCAATAGTACCTCCAATTTAGACTGGGACTCATTCCTTCATCGTATCTTTTCATTCTTCCTCAGTCATCATAATTTCAGTGCTATATAATCTGAACCATAGTAATAAACCAAAAATGAGTAAACCTTACTGAAGGACATACGCGAATTTAACAAAGTAATGAACTTAAAAAATTTGCTTTAAGAATTTTTTTACAAGAGTCCTCCATAGAAAAAATGAATATCTTCAACCATGTTGACTTGCAGATCAGTAATAATGGTTTCTGTATACATACTTAATTGTATGCAGGTTTTTTCCATAAATTTGGTGCTTAAGTATGCGAGGTCATCTTAAATTGGCATATGAAGCACTGAATCGGACTGCGCCAAATGGGATTGCTCTGAACCAGACCATGCAGAGCCAAACCACAGCCTGCATCACCAAATTGTCATGTGTCAACAAAAAAGGGAAGACAGCAACAGTAATGTTTAATTAAAAAAAAATCAGTGTTTGGGAAGCAGGCTGTGTTTCTCTCTTTAGGCGAAGAGGCACCTAACCTGGTGGATGAGCAGTTTTCAGTCACAGATCACCATAGAAACAGTTAACTTGTTAAGATACGCATCTGAGAACAGATCTAGTCCAAGGGTAGTAATAGGAAAATGGCTATTGGAAAATTAAAAACTTACTACAAGTCTCAAAAATAAACCTGGACCAATCCAAAAATTAAGAACCGTAAAAAGAACCATGAACCCCTATTGATCAGACCACAGACACAAACATGAATTTAAAATTCCTAACACCATCTGTGGGGAAAACTGTGAACTTCGTAATGGGTTCCAGTAAGTTCATACACAAAAAAATATAAATATATTATTTAGTTGGTGTGGCCACGATGTTCCCTCACCAGAACATTCATAAATACACCTGGACCTCCCCTGAAGGTAAGACTCACAGCCAGATGTATGATGGATTTGTTACCATAGATACTGCCAGTTCATCATGTTCAGTTTCAGAATCCTCACCACAACAATATGGATGTCAGAAAACTTAAAATGCTCATGGATGATGATGATGATAATGATGATGAAAATTAATGTTTGAATTTTAAAAATTGATATGTAGCTAGTAAAATGTGAACCTGTGTTATAAAACCTTAATACATCACAAATTGAGTAATGTGTTTCAGTCACAACCACAGTATGAGTGTGGTCAATGAGACTTGTGAGAAGTCCAGTAAAAACACAACAAAATAATTATGACTGTTTTTAACGGTTTGTTAAATTTTAAAGTGGCCTAAAGCACCTTACATGTGGAAAAAACATAGTGTTATTAACATTACATAACATTAAGTAAATGAAAAAATATGTGCGCTTAAGGTGACGAGAATTAAAAATCATTGTCGTATAACATACCTCTATTTCTGAGTATACTGCAATGCAAAAGTCAGTATATATCCAAATAAGAAGATGGCTTGTACCACTTTCAGAGCGACACAGTTCAACCCTTCTGTATGGCAGTGGTGTGCCCGATATGTGGCTACAGCTGAAGGCATGAGGTTCATACCACGAGACAAACCTGATGGCGTATTCTAGATCGCCTAGTCCTTCTGGCCATTTACTAACCATATCAAGTCAAGTAGTTTGCCTATGAAGGGAAGGATCAGTGTTTTGAGAAAGGGTCATATATCAGAAACCTATTCTCATTTGTTTCCTATGGTGGGAGGATTCTAACTTAATTTCTGTAAATATGACCAGTGTGAGGCCTGGAACCAGGGTTTTGTGTCTGTGTTCTAACCAAGTTGGTGTTGGCCTTATTTTTAGCCTGAAAACTGGGACAAATCCGGTCCTGAAAATATGTTACTTTTAACACAACACAGTGCACAAAGTCCACAAAGTGAGAGATTCCTATACTAGTTTTGGTGAACCACTTTTTTATTAGTATGATAACATACATTTGAGCATCATGTAGAGGTGGGGATTCTTGAACTTATGCATATCAAAATGAAATTTATCAGTGTTAATGTATACCATCAATACAAAAGTTTATAGAAATCCATTGAATGTTCTGGGGATGAAAGAGAAACATGATGAGAATTCTTTTCTGGTAAGTGAGGCGAGAATTCTTTTCTGGTAAGTGAGGCTTGTCAATGGGTGATTGGATCCTGATGTCTCCTCATAACATTTGGATCCAATTACCCTTTGATGTAGCATCATGTCCCAAAACAACAGATTCCTCAGGTACACTGTTGCAGAAACCTCCAAACTTGCAGATGAATGTGATTTCCACATTCTGTGTTTATGGGTTGGTTGTATTGACATTCTTCTTCTCAAGCACTACAGTCCTTTGTGGACCTTGGCTTCCATTACAGTATTCCTCTGTTTCGGACAATCCCTGACCATTGACAGCCAACTTTTTACTCACATTATATCTAAATTCTCTTTGACCTCATCCCTCTCTCTCTTTACATAGCCTTATTCTTTTCCTTGTTCCTTCCATTGTAGCTGTTACCATGTGTCTTGTCATTCATTGGTTTTGCATTCTTTCAGCTTGACCATACAAGTTTTATGTGACTCATACCATGCTGCGTATTATTACAATCAATATATCAACCAACAAGTTCACTTAATAAAATGCAATTTCATGGCAAGAATCCAACTCCTACATGTTTCAGCGTTGGGGTGCCATCCTCAAGGAGTCCTCTAAAACAATGGAATACAAGTCAAACATCCTAATCTAGGTATTGCATCACCATCACTGGAATGATTAGAATATTAAAATTGTAAAATATTTAAAGCTGACAAGCATAAAATTACAATGTTGTGATATTAAAACTGTGTGATCACTGTCGCTTTTATTCCCTTGTGCTAGATGTCTCCCTGAGAATGGCACCCCAATGCCAAATTTGTAGGAGTTGCATTTTAAGCACATTTGTTGGTTGATATGTTGATTTACCATACCATTTACATGGAGGGATTTTATAATTTTTAACAATAGCTGCCACTTGTAATATGTCCTTGGTCTCCATGTTTGTTCTTATTCAACATTATTCTTCTTTTTCAAGTCCATATACTTTCCTTACAGTCTTCTGTTTAAATATTCTGAGCACATTTGTTGCGTTTGTGGTTGTTGCCCAGGCTTCAGAACAATAAGTCAGTGTGGGCCAATTTAGGGTTTTATATAGTTTTAATTTAGTGTTTCAAGACAGGAGTTTTGACCATAAGAGTGTAATGTGTGCTGAGTAGTATGCATGTATTGGCATGATTGATGTAATTTTTTTGTTTCAGTGGGCAGCACCCAGCCACATATTCCAATGATTCTGCCTCACAACCAGTGATGAGAGAGCAACTATAATTAGCAAGAAAACAGCTAAATAATAATTAATAATTATAAACCACGTACATTAAAGCAGTAAAACAAGTTAAAAGCATACCCCCAGACAGTGCACATGGCAGTAAAGGAATAACCATTTTGCTGGGAAGGCAGATGGTCAGAGATTATTAGCTACTGATATAATAAAGATGGGATTGTTATTGTTGTGAATGTTGGCCCATTAGTTGGGACTTTATGTGGGAGAGTTGTGTGATGGAATGAGATCATACCAGTTGGTATAAGGAGAGATGAAGTATAAGTTTTTTAGCAGGAGGATGTTGACATCAGCATTGCCATGGAGAAACTTGACCTGTTCAAATTACAAATTGATCATTTCAACTCCCATCTACTTCTGGTTCAAGTCTTGTATGGACGGCCTTTTATCACTTACCAGCATTGTTAGTAGTTTTCCCTGTACCTGCCTCACTAAAACAAAACAGAAAGAATGTTGTGACTGCATAGTGTTCTTAGTACTAAAATATGTGATAGGTTGTGGAAATGTTCAGGTCATCTGTGGTTCCTAGAACTCTTTTGTAAGCTGGGTGTGCTGAGGCTTTCACTCACAGGGTGACAGACAATGGACACCAGTTCTTGATATTTGACTGTAGATGGCTAATGCTAGAAATGTGGTGAGGTGTAGCATTTTTCATCCCACATTCCATCAGGCAGTCCTGTACCTTTATACTACGCATAATGGAGTTCTACAAACAACAGAGTACACTTGTGTTCATGACACTGCTTTTACCATGTATTTCATGGTATATGGCTTTATGTGGTGTTCTGGATTTCAGAATACTGAAAGAAATAAGATTAAGAAACAGTTGTTTGTTAATCTTGGAGTGAGGAAATGTTTTCTTTATTTTTGTATTCGATGTGTTGGGAGAACCATAAAAAACCATGTGTTACTTTCATTGGTCTCACTTCATGAAGTTGGACCAATGAAAGGCTATGACTGTCGTTTGAGATATTACCTGTTCCTCATGAATGAAACAGAGGAGGATACACATAAAAATATATCCGTCAAAGACGAAGTTATAGTAGTGCAATAGAATGTGCCAGCATTTTTTCCCCCTCATTTTTATACAAGTTTTTCCAAAGTATATAATGTGTCTTTCTTATATATCACTCTGTATTCTGACTGAGGATATTCGAGGGATGAGTCGACATTTAGCCCGCCGAAGCCACTTCTCGCTACCTGGTCATTGCAACTGTCTGTATACCTTGATTAATTTTGCTGCATTGTTCTGATTCTGAGGGAATGACAGAGTTATTATGTACATGTCTTACTGTGCACTGGAGTGTGTAGTTATAACTCAACATGAGTCCCATTTTCTGCACTGCAACATTGACAGAATGTAATGACTTTTGAGGAATACGTATAATTCATGCCACAAATGAGAAAAATATTAAAAATGAATTGAATGTTGCATATTTTTTCTGTCATATGGTAAGTGTAGTAGTGTCTCCTTTTTATTCTCAGAAGTGGGGAGTCTGTTTTTAGTGGTGTTTTGAGGGGAATATATTTCCACACATGATCATGTGTAATTGACAAACAGCATGTAAGTTGGCCTGTTATATAGATTATGTTAGCTGGATATCATAACATGGTTCAGTTATGAAAACCCTCAAGTTCTTGGCTTAGTCTTATTTATTATCAGTGATCATTGTCATACATATAAGGTAAATTATATTTCTGATAAATTTGGCAGCAAAATTTTAGTATTGATTGAAACATTCTTATATTAATTAATTAAATTTGTGGTTTAGTTAGAAAAGCATTACCAGTATCTCTCCTATTCATGTCATTTCTGTACCCTTATTGCATTTCCTAATCTGTAAATGTGTTGCATTTATCAGTGAAAATCAACAGAGATGCCCCTTTAGTTAGAAGGAAGCATAACGTCAGTTTTCCTTTTGGCTGTCTTGTGGTTTCACCTGATTTATTCTTCCCATCTCTTATTCATTAAGTCTTTGTTTTAAAGTGACTGTGTAAACAGTTCAGTCCTTCCCATCTGGGGGATCCCATGTTGTATGCAGTAAACATCTGTAAGATTTTATGGTGATAGGACTGGTTTAATGGGAATCAGTATTGTTCGATGAAATGTATTCTTGTGCTTTCAATTGAACAACCTGAGGTGTTCTGCTCTATGTGCGAACCTTGCAAACTGAGGCAGCTGAAATCCACTGGAGTTTTTATTTCCAGCATTTTTGGAGATTCCAGTCTGTGTGGTATATGTGTCATTCTTAACTAGTGCGCATTTGCCTCTCGTCTCTTGAACATTTCAACAAGACCATGGTATAACAGGTTGCAGTGTGATTTATCCCACTGGCTGACCTTTGGTATGTGAGTGGTAATTACTGAAGAATATTGCACCCTTCTGGGGTATTATACTACGTAGATTGGTATAATTTGTATACAAGTGTGCACAGTGTAATATCACAGATGACTTCAGCCTTTGTCAACACTGCTGTGAGAACCTCAGATCTGACATATTTTGTAATTACCCTCATTACAGACAGTACGCAATTATTTGAAAGTTTGAGTTTCCGTGCATGACTAGTACAATTACAATTGATAACCAACAAGATGCAGCTATTTTGATTTATTTACTTTAATCAGCTCTGCATGTTTCGGGCGATGTTTTCCCCCATCATCAGGAGCATACAGCTTCTGGTAATGTCCACTGATGTTGCTGCCAGCAGCACCATCGGTGGACATTACCAGAATCTGTAGTTACAGTAATATGCTCCTGACTATGGGTGAAAACATCGCCTGAAACATGTAGAGCCAATTAAAGTAAATAAATCAAAATAGTTGCATCTTGTTGGTTATCAGTTGTAATAGTATGCAGTTACTGTGACACTGGGATATTGGCAGTTTTTTTTTTTGTTAAAATCAAACCTGCCTTAAACAGAACCTGGACATAACAGAAATCTGTCTTCAACAGAGAAATTTTATAATTCTGAGAATCTGGAATCTTGATGATCCATACGTCAAGTAACAGTATTAAAAGTAAACTGTCTGCAAAGAAAAATAATTTTGGTCCCTTGCGATTCCGTTATAGACAGATTTCAGTGTATTATTAAACGTGTGGCTTAGAACACCTGCACCGTACCTGGATTTCCTTTAAAATCCCTGCAGAAGAAGCCTTTCGATTTTGAAAGTAGTGTTCACTTGTAGATAAAGAGGGTAATATGTGAACAGTGAAACTGTTGGGTTTTAGGCACATTTGCAAAGCAAACTGTAAAGTGACTGTAGTTTGTCTTCTCTGTCCATCCATCCACATGGAACAGTGTGACTCCCAATGATGAGATTTTTGTAAAATTTCACATTTGGGATTTTTTTTATAAAATTTGTTGGTACATTGTGATTTTGGTTAAAATTGGATGAAAATTAGTCCCTTTACATGCAGCTCTACTTACATCCTGTATTGGACTTTATAACTGAAACAGACCATGTGTGTGTGTGTGTTATGTGATGAGGTCAAAGAACAGTTCATGGTCTAAACATGACAGTCCAATACAGCATTAAATATCTGTATTAATGGCGTCAGTGTTTCAATATATTATGTTTGATCAATTGTAAATCTGACTGGGATTAGGAGAAATTTGAGTTGTGTGAAATTTTGAAGGTGATTTAACGGTGCTGAGAAGGGCAAACACATAACTTCCTAGATGAAGGCCTGTGGGGCTGCAGTGAAACTGTTTAGATTGATCAAGCTTTTGTGGATTTTGAATATGCTTTCAGGAAATAATATATAATCTGATGGTTTTCCTGGGAATGTGCCAGAAGTGTTGCTTCTGACATTTCCCAACTTCTTAAAAATGTGAGTATTGAAACACTCAATCAAGACGTGGAATATCCTGTGTACTAGCAAACAGTTAAGTGGCAGAGATTCGGTATATCTCTATCAGACACTGTGAAATTAAGTTTTGTACCTAACAGTTGGGAAAATTTTGAATTAAGCTTCTCCAGTTTTGTTTTCAGAGTGTATTTGTACATGCACACTTACGAGTGCCTGGTTGTGTAAAATAGTCAACAAAATTATGTGGCGTATTTTAATAAGCAGAACAGTAATGGTAATACTATACAAAGCGGTAATTACGGGGAAGACATTTTTAATATATGAAATTCCTATGTCAGTCTCTTGCCATATATATATATATTTGACGTTCAGGTGACCGTGCGTCACAATAAAGTCTTATAATAAAACCAACTAGATGCACTAATTTCTCAAATTTATTTTTGGAATAAAACTACATGTTTTGGACAGTTCCTCTGTCCATCATCAGGAGTTTTTCACTGTACACCCAGCAATGGTATATGTTGTACAGGTTTGCTGACAGCTTGCAAGCAGGATCAGGACAGAACCAGTTCCGTCCTGACCTTGCTCACAAGCTGTCAGCAAACCTGTACAACATATACCATTGCTGTGTGTACAGTGAAAAACTCCTGACAATGGACAGAGGAACTGTCCAAAACTTGTACAGTTTTATTCCAAAAATAAATTGGAGAAATTAGTGCATCTAGTTGGTTTTATTATAAGAATAAATAAATATATACACACACACACACACATGTGTGTGTGTATATATATATACACATACATACACACAAACACAAATATTTGTATATATATATAGTACATTCTGTCATAAGATGCTAAATAGCAAATGGTTTATATTGTAAGCAGTGGCAGTAACATTTTATTATTTTCTCCTGCCTTTCTTGGCTGCTTCAAACCACTATCAGTTACTTTTGCTGGAGGGTTTTTTATCTTCTGTCATCATAATCCAGAAAGAACATTATATTACTTGCATGGCTTTATGTTATGTACAACTGATGCAAAAAGAATGGCACATGTGAAGCGTTGGTCTGTTGTTGGCAGCATCAGGCAGTGTTCCCATTAATTGTAATGCTTTCTTAGAGAAAAAAGTCCGGGAAAGAAAAGTATTTAGCATTGTAAATTCTGAGGTTTTCGTAGCAGTGTGGTTGAGGATACTGTCCTGGGATGTGGCACTGCATCACTGGGCTGTTGGGCCTTTCCCTTTCTAGAAACTTTCATAGCCAAATGTCATTCCATTTTGTGTCGTGCGTGTTAAGTTGTGATATTGAAAGTTTTACGTGAATGTGTGTTCAGGTATGCATAGGTGAAACGTGATATCCATTTGACTAGTCTTCTGCACCACCCTTACAGTGATGGCAAACTATCCAGAGATGTTTATTATTCATCATTGGGAATCGTGAGCAAACTATATGACACCAACACTTCTGGTTGGAAGATAAGATATTAAAATAAACACACATGAATGTGACAGCATCTCTTTCTGAGATGCTGAGCCAAGCACTCACTCCTGTTCCTATTGTATATACCTATGTTAAATATTTTATAAGCTATTTATGTGGCATATACTTCGAACATTGCAATTGCCTTATTCTGCGAGGTAGTACAGCTTTATTTAGCTACAGATTTAAATTAAATGCACTTAAGAAAAAGTTATGGTCATTATCACAACATTGTTTGTGCTGGCTGCTATGACTGCGGTGGCTACCATTTTTATCGTGTGATACGCATACATATGATCGGGTCTTGGAATGTTATTCCACGTTGATCAGTAAACCGTTACCAATGTTTTGAAGTCGGTGAATTCATGAACAATGAATTTGCATAACTACAACTTAGTTGTTTCAGTGATTCCAGTATACATTAGACTTATCCATATAATTGTGTTCTGGGTTATTGTACCCAGGGCTGCCGAGAGCGGGTCGGGACCTGGGTGAAAAAAGTTTTTCGGGCCCCCCTAGCAAGGGCAGACCGGATAAAAATATTTATACTAAATCGGAGAGACTGAATCTGAGTTGCAGTGTGACCTTGGCTGGGTCTGAAAGGGTTAATTTGTACAATCAGATAATGATACTACTGAGAAGTACAAAAACGTAAGCAACATATTTCTGTCCCTGACGCTCTTCCTGGACCATTGGGCCCTAGTAATTTGTACCTTCTTCCCCCCCTGCCTTGTCAAAACTGATTATGTCATGTAGTATGTTCTGAGGAATGCAATGCCTGCTTCTTCAGGGTGACTGAATTAATAGGTTTCAGGTGGATGCTCAAGTGAAGAGGAGGAAAATGTGTTATATAGGAAGGTTGTATGGATTGTAACAAATGAGAAGTATGGAGATGTAAGAGGTCATAGCTCTTGAATTGAACCAGTGAAAAATGAGACTAAAACCAGTTGCCCTTATACTACTGTTTCCTTTTGTTTACCCTGAAGAAGGGGACTACAGGGTATACCAAAACACTGGAACAACTAAAATATATGTCACAGCCGTACCAAAAAAGTTGGAATTAAACATGAAAATCTGCGAACATAATCATTGAACATGTAGGCATTGTTATTTTAAATTAATAGGATCATATTTATGATTTTATTTATTGTGTTGCTAACAATTACAGAGTCTTTAGCTGAGTATAATGTGCCATTATAAGAATCGGGCAAGACCATGGAGGTGTTGTTGGTGCAGTAGAATGAATATCAGTTATGATAGTACTTGGGCTTTTGTTTTTAAATTACAGTGTACAGTGTATAAATACAACTCACATCAGCATTGTACCGAATTTTTTGTTGTCACATTCAAATGTGTGCTACAACAATACATATTTAAAAACATATTTGGTTGTGTTGATTGTATGTGTCTTTAAGTATGTTTACAGCATTCGTTGCAGAACAGTTTATAGTTATCGATAAATGTTCTGTTTTGGTGATGATGCAGGTGGTGATGTGGGAGAACATATTTTGCTGTCATGAGGAAAGGCAGTCACAGAACTCAAAAATGCAAGTCATTAGTGAAACTTGAAAAATTAATCTCGCAATATGTGGTGCGTGTAAATTGTTACGTGTGCTACCAGGAGGTTTTGTCGTTATTGTAACTTAATTTTTGAAGGTATGTGGAGTTGGAAATAAAAGAGTTAATATTGTGCAAATAGGACACAGTTTCTAGAAACACATAGACTGTTGTGCTGGTTGCATTGACTTTGTAAAGTGATGTGAATGTCACACCTAGCAGGGGGCAGTCTGCACTAGTAAACTGAGGAGCATATGAATGCAATTTGGCTGTGTAAGTTTGGAGTGTATTTATTGTCAAGTTTGAAGTTTGGTGTCATGTTGGACATTGATGCTAGTGAAGACGTCAGTTTCTTATTGGACTTACATTTGACAACTTACTGCCTTCCCACAAATAGGTGGTTCTGGTAACTTGCACACCATTGGCAAGCCTGTTTCATGAAATCAGCATAGAACAGTGATTAGCTGATCACTGATATAGTGCTATACCACCCTTCAAAACAATCAATTTGGATTGTGACCATGGGTCTGCCACAAGATGGTTGATCAAGGCACAGTTAGAGTAAATTTTATATTGAAGTGAAAGTAAATACAATAAATGATATGACCCATCATTAGTCTTCCTTCAGTATTCCCTCTTTTGTATTGGTTATTGTGTCGTGTTTGATTTCACCTTACCTTACAAATGTTATGGAGATGTGAATGTTCATATCTAGTGTTAAATTTTATCCCTTTCGGTTTAAGATTATGATTTTTTTGGGGGGGTCAGGAATTGTGTAATTGGAGGGAAAATGTTACGCGGGGCAACAGGAGGGCATAGTGTAGATCTGCTCAAGTTGTATTGCTTACATTGAATTTAAAGGTCTGTGAAATGGCTTGAAAATGATGTTTTAGCACCTTCTGCAGTCTGTAGGCTGTGTATCACATTAAGAGTGAGTAGGATCTAAACATTATCTTCTGAGTGTCTTGTGTCCCTTGGAAATTTTGTAAGGTAAACAAATTGTATTAGGCACACTACAGGTAGACAAATTATGAAATTCAGAATTTGGTGCACCAAGTTGCAATAATCGGAACACTGATTAGTTAGAGCAGTCGTTTATGAAATTTGGGTTAAGGTCCTTTATAAGACATTCCAGTCTCAGACTTGAAAACACAATACTTAATCCTTTAAACGCCGAGTTAAATCCCATCTGCTAGCATTATTCGGAGATCACCATATTCTCCACATTAGCAGGTAAAGGGTTAAATACGTACCTCGGGTTCAAAATGATCTACAGGTTGTCTGATAATCACTATGAAAAGTTACATAACGTTTCCTGTATTGTTGAGATAATTAACTGCCCCAGCCCTGCCATGTTTTTTCTGCAGTTTTAGAAGCATCTGCAGGCCGTGAAAAGAGGTTATGGCACTCGTAATGTATGTCCGTCTGTCCGCATGGAACAACGCGGCTCGTAATGGTTGGATTTTATCCAAATGTTGTATTGGGGGGTTTTTATTAAAATTTGGCGCGAAGATTTTAGTTTAAAAAAAAAAGGACAAAATATGCACTGTACGTGAAGGCCAGGGTACATGTGTGATATGTCTCTGCATGCTCGTTCATGACAAGTTTCAAACAAAGGTAGAGAAAATCAAGATTAACGGGAAATGCATTTTCTTCAAACAGCGCGCATTTCACAAGATTAAGTACGAAGAGTTCAGCAGAGTCGGATAGCCCAAAGTAGATGTAACATAGTGTGGAGCAAAAAAAATACATGATTTGCATGCCTGGTAATGAAGGTGAAAGCAGGTATCAGACAATGTTTTCGACTGTGAAAGTTTGAGGAGAGGTGCATTTTGTATGACGGATAATTGAGGCAAAAGTACACAGGCTGATGATAATCATTGCTTTAGACTTATTTATAAACACGTAATAATTTGGCGCCACTTACGCTAGATTGGCGTGTGACCTAATCTCGGTGTTTTGATGTCACGCCTCGATGATAACATAAACGCAATTGTGACACCGGTGGATAAAATGGTTGATCATTTGAGAAGAGTGCAAGATACAAAAATCCGAATGGGCCTCGATGTTATGTCGTACGTACATGTATACACAGTGAACGAAAAGGTACGGAAACAATTTCCTAAATATGTTCTACTTGTGGAAAGAAAATTACATAAAACTCGTAAAGAACACTTACATGTTAGCAGTACCCAGCACGCTCAGGAATGAGTTCACTACCCCCATACGTATTTGAAGTATCTCGGTGAATATTTTTCTTCAGTGATTCTTTAGCTGCACAGGTGAATATGGGTTTTCAGTTCCCTTAATGTGTGCATGTTGGTTCCCTTTCCAAAACTCCCAAAGACAAGTCCGACGGCGTATAATCTGGAGATCCAGAGGGCCACAAGTCTCGGGGAAGTAACGCGACTGCTACAGAATCCGCGCATCATGAACAATGTTCAGTGTGCTGTATGCAGGGCTGGCGTAAAACATGTGAGCGGAGCTGGCAGACTAGACTAATAATTTTGAACCCTTTCAAACTAATTCTTTAAACTTCTTCGGCCTAAGACAGGGTTGGCGAACATTTTTGAAGGCGTGTGTCCAAATTGCGGATAATTTTCGGAGAAATTCTGTCACGTGTGGAAATCCGAGTTTACTGGCACCGTATTTCCGATATGACGTCATAGCGCCCCCGGCAGCTGCCCGTTTGGTCCGGCCCTGGCTGTATGCACCGATGCCACCACGTTGAAAGCAGCAGTCATGTTCTTCATCTTCCAATAAGGATGTGAGAGGCATAATTAATTCTTAACGTTCTGCTGTTACCGTTTAACTGAAAGAAACAGAACCGATTATTTTCCTTAAACCCCAAACCATTTTCCGACTTCTAAAGAGTTTAACGGTGTTCCATGGAAAGTGTGGGGATTTTCAGCGCTCCATACCCTGTTTGTCTGTTAATGCGTCCACTAACGTGAAACAATTTTTCATTAAAAAAAAAATGGAAATCGGAAGATTTCTCTTTAACCCATTCTGGCAAGTTAAGTTGCACTGACTGTTGAAAGGCAGCTGGCGCGAGTCTGTTTCAAAATTACATGACCTGCGCGGGTTCTGCACCCCTACAGTTGCAGTTAATAGGCGCGTTTGCAACGTCGCGAAAATTGCCTAATAGATCTTCCATGCCCGTCTGTCTGCCCGCATGTATCAACTCATCTCTCACTGGATGATTTTTTAATGAAATTTTGTATGGGGAAATTTGTCGATACAGTTCAAGACTCGGTAAAATCATACAAAAATATCAGGCATTTAGGCGCGTTCGCAAGGTCGCGAAGAGTGCCTATGACCTTCGTCATGTCCAACCGCACGTATCAGAGCGGCTTCCACTGGACGGACTTCCGTGAAACTTGATACTGGGGACTTTTATGGAAATCTTTCGAGAAAAACTAATTTGGTCAAAATACAGAAAAAGTATCGGGCACGTTTTATTGCTTCTGGCGATATAAATCACTATAAAATCGATAAGAGTGATACAGCTTCAGGCTTTTAAGATAGCCGAGGAGGTATGAACATTAACCGAACGCGCCACAATGTTACGTTATACGTATAAAATCTACCTTGTGTATTGTTGATAGTGCCAAATGTTTCTCGACAACAGACGAGAATCATTGTTTCGTTTCCACGGCAATACTTAATACTTACAATGTTAACAGCGACATGTGTAGCTGTGCAGTAAAAATGGAATTTTTGGCTGCATATTCATGGCAACACTTCTAATATACCTCTCGTTCCGCTTCAAAAGTTATTCAAGCACAATGGCTCAACTAATACGCGCATTAAGTAGAACAAATATATTACGTTAAAGGCACTACGTTTATTTTACAAAATGCGCAAATTGTGATCAATTTCCTTTTTATCCCGCCAACAATAGAAGATTGCGCAACCTGCTCAAACTAGACACCACTCAAGGACAGCAATGAGGAACAAGATTTTGTTGAAAGAAATGAGGATGAAGAAGGTAAAAGCAGTAACACGCCATTAATATTTCTAGACTTTAAAATCAGCAGCACAAGAAACAGTTGCTACCTCGCAAATTTATGAGCAACATTGGCTAGACATCTTGAAGGGGGACGGGGGAAGACAATTCTCAAGAGGACAAAACTTTCATGTTGTGCCATGATGACCAGATACTCCACCTAGACGGAATTTTTGCTGGAGGATCTTTTTGGTTTCCGTTCGGCTTTGGGGTTAGATCGGTTTGTGTAATCATTGCGTAAAACAATATAGGTGCGAAATCCAACACGTTCAGGCGGAGAACGGGCGAAGGTGCATGAGCTGTTTTCGGCAGAAGTCGAACCACTTCATTAGACCCGATTATCAAATTAGTTGGTGTAGAGAACATGTATAGGAGAAAGTTGTAAGAAATCTGGCATACCTGGCAATTATAATGCAGTACACGAGTATGTAATGGCAATAACTAAAATAACATGTGTAAAATGTTCATATGCAGGTCCTGAGATCATGCACAGAATGGGACTGAGTAGACTGTAGAATTCCCTAGCTTCTTTGTACCCAGGCAAAGGGACCCCGGTGCGCACGGAATGGGAGTATGTTGAAGGATTAATTATCATGTCTGTTACTTGCCACCAAGTAGTGACGCTGGACGCTCCTGAAGTAACCTCTGTTTTTATGAACGGCAATATATCTGTAGCTCATGCCACCCGCTTCCCCCCCACGTCCTGGACTGGGTTCACTTCGATTATGTCTGTGCACCAGGCCCGATGTCTTCTTTTGGTGAAGACAACAATTCGTAGGTGTTGTGTAATATACCGACCTTACTGGTCACTGAAGGGTTTTGGCTCTGTCGGAAAGGGGGTGGGGTGCGGAGGGGGTGTGATTTATTTAGCAAACCGTGGACACAGGATCAGTTGTAATTATATCAACGACGAAAAAAATCTGTTTGTGTTATATGCGTTTAATCTTATTTGAATTTCAGCCAGCGCATATTAAGTGATCGATCCACATGGTACCTTGTTGAGTTCGATATAGCGTGTGGATACAGGACTCTAATCCGTGGCGTTAGGTAAGGCAAGAAGAAATACGCGAGCTGCAATGCTGGATTGACAGATAGATAATCTGTGACATTTATTCATACTCAGTGAAAGCAAAGATGGTCGTTTCGTGTTGCATCTATGACACGGGTTGGTTTACTATAGTGAAATATATTTGGCGTTTTATTTGTTTCAGTTTATGGTTATGGATTTGAAGTGGAGTAAACTAGATGTCGCACTCAGTGTCACAACGAAGAAATGTGTGGAGGAGATGGGTTTTAAGACGATGACACCTGTACAGGTGAGGTTATATTAGGATTTGTCCACGTGATTTAGTCGAAGGTTCTGATTGTGTGAGAGTGGAATAAAGTTATATATTTACTGCTTCTTTGTATGTGATTGCTCAAAAACTACAAGAAGCTCATAACTACTTAAGCTCATAACTGTCATTGTAACGTCACATTGCGAACCCAGAAATGAGGGGCGGTCTGTACGTATTGGAGACTGGCATGTTTTATTCTTCTTTTTGTTTTTTATTAGATGATTTCATTTTAACCATTTGTTTTCTGTCTGTCAGGTAGGATCTGAACCCATTTATGTCTGTTCCTTGAACTCCATAAATGTGCAACTTACCAAGCGAGATTACATGATTTGTACAGTAAAAGCCTTGAAAAAGTGCAGAAAATTTCTGTAACTTGCATGATTTGTTTGACTGGGGCAAAACACGTGTCACTGCAATGTTTATTACATATTTATATAAACATTTTCTGTCATCTGTAACCAAAATTGATTCTTTGATGTCATTTGGTTGACTAATATTGGCAGTTATTCAGCAGAACATCAACAGTTCTAAGATACTCTAACGTTCATACTATCACTATTCTCTGTGGAACATTCTGGAGTCTACTGAAGCAATAAAAATGACATAACTTTTGGAAACATAATACTTAATGTGCACACACCCACACACACAGTAGTACTGGCCAGGTATGAAAGCATTGTAAGTTCATACATACATATTATTATTATCATCATCATCATCATTATCATCCTTTTTATCATCTTAATGCAGGGTATATACAATTATATACTTGAAACAAAACATGTTTTTAGGGTGTATAGTGTTGCAGCTGTTCTGTCTTTACAATTTGTACTACATGTAATGTTATTTCGCCCCTGAAATATGTTTTGTACTTTTCCATTAACACTTCCTGTAGTGCATGTGCAATGCCCAATATGGCTGTTTTTTGTAGTCCTTTAATTTCACGCTTTCCTGGTATGTTGTTCAGGTATTGTCTTAGTGATTTTGAAATGGGTCCAGGTGCTCCTTTTGCTACTGGTAATACTTCTGCTTTTTTGTTCCACATGTGCTGAATTTCTGTTATTAGGTCTTTATATTTCAAAATCTTTTCAGCTTCCTTCTTGGTCACATTTCTGTTTTCAGAAATTGAAACATCTATTAACATTATTATTATTATTATAGTATTTATCACGTGTATGCAGGGGGTTTACAATTATATACCTAAAACAAACCATGTTTCTAGGGTGTATAGTTTTGGAGCTGTTCTGTATTTATAAATTGTGCTATATGTAATGTTATTTTGCATGTGAAATTTGTTTTGTACACTTACATTAGTACTTTCCAAATTATGTGTGTAATGTCCAATATGGCTGTTTTTTGTAGTTCCTTTATTTTGTGCTTTCCCAGTATGTTGCTCAGGTTTTGTCTGAATGATTCTGAGATGGTTCCATTTGCCCCTGTCATCTCTGGTATCATGTTTGCTTTCACATGCCACATGCACTGGTTTCTATTATAATGTCTTTATATTTTAGAATCTTCTCAGCTTCTCTCTTAATCACATTTATGTCTCCTGAAGTTACAGCATCTATTAACATACATGTTATTTTTCATTATCACACTTTATGATATGCGTTTTATTGTTAGGAATGGCTCTGCGGGTTTGCACTTGTTGAATCCATAATACGGTTACTGTACCTTCACGACTCATTTTGACTAATTTTGGTAAATGGTCATACCAGTGTTCATTGTCTAATTTTACACCTTTCTTCTTCTTGTTCTTGTTCTTCTTCTCCTTCTCCTTCTCCTCTTTCTTCTCCCTCTTCTCCTTCTCCTCCTCTTTCTCCTCCTCCCTCTTCTCATTCTTCTCCTTCTCATCCTCCCCTCCACCTTCTCCTCCCACTTCTCTTCATCCTCCTTCTTCTTCTCCTCCTCATTCTCATCCTCCTTTTTCTTCTTTTTCTTTCTGTTCTTCTTCTTCTCCTTCTGTTTCTTTACCTTCTCCTCATCATCATTATCATCATTCAATCATTCATTTATTCATTCATTGGATCCAAAATTTAGTCACAGTGACATATTGGTATGATGAAATCCCCATAACAATTCTAAAATTGAATGCCATTCTTATCATTTCCCCCTAAACCTATTTGTAACAAATCCCCTTCCTCTGGTGTATAGCCCGAAAGACCAAAATATGCTATAATCAAGCCTGTCTATAAGAAAGGAGACAACCTTCTCATCACAAATTATGGGACAGTCTCTCTTTTAACATCCTTTTCTAAAATATTTGAAACACTAATATAGTCAAGATTATATCAACATATATGCTCTAATAACATACTAGTCAAGGAACAGTATGGATTTAGAATTAATAATTCCATTGAGGCTGCATCTTATAATGTAATTAATGAAATATTAAAAGCTGTGAATAATAGACTTTCAGTAGGAGAAATAATCTATGACCTCAGGAAGACCTTTGATTGTTTTAACCATGGAATTCTAGTAGATAAAGTTTTATGGAATTAGTGGGTAATTTCTGGCTTTGATACAGTCTTATCTCAGAGGAAGATACCAAAAAGTACTCATTGATAAAATTAATGCATATGATAGTGTTTCTTCTGGTTGGAATAAAGTTACAAATGGAGTTCCTCAGGGTGTGATCTTGGGTCCATTAATTTTTCGTATTTATATTAATGATTTACCCAAAATAACAGATAATGATGCGTAAGTTGTTTTGTTCGCAGATGATACTATATGGTACCTAACTCTCATCAAATGGGACTTCAAACAGCATTAAATGAAACACTCTCTGATATAATCTCATGGTTTAAAGCTGATTTCATATAATTTAACTTTAATAAAACATATTATTTACAATTTAGAATTAATAATTGCATTGATACTACTTTAGGTATTAACTATTTTAATAAACTATTGCTAATGTTCCATATATGGAGTTTCTGGGTTTAGTGGTTGATGACACTCTAACTTGGGATAATCATATTGACCAATTAATTTCCACATTTAACTCTGCATGTTATGCAGTAAGAGCTGTAGACGCAGTGTTGTCAATGAAAGCTTGACGAATGCTATATTTTTCTTACGTACATTCTGTCATATCCTATGGCATAACTTTTGGAGTAACACCCCTAAGAGTATTAAAATATTCAGAATAAAAAAAAAATAATTATGACTAATTCGAAGAGAGAACTGTTTAAAACAATGGAAGTTTTACTTTCCTATTCTCAGCATATATTTTCTGTTTTATTGTATGTGGTGAACAACAAACATTTATTTACAAAGAAATGACAATTCTATAACCATGACACTAGACCTGCTAATAATTTTCATCCACCCATTACTAATTTAACCAAATACCAAAAAAGGAGCTCATTGTGCAGGAATTAAAATCTTTAATCATCTTCATACTCACATCAAGTTTGTAGTGAATGAAATACAGTTTTTTAAATCGGCATTAAAGAGGTTTCTTTTTTCTAACATATTTTATTCTATTGAGGAATATTTTAATTCTAATAAATAATATATATTCCAGATTGTTATGTTTTAATGTTACAATTTATGTTTTATTATGTAATCATTGTATTGTAATTTTATTCTGTCACTTGACAGTTGTAATTTAACAGATACATTGTGTCATCACATTTTGACTCTTTCCACATCCTTAGCTTGAAACTGTAAATGGATAAATGAAAAATACGTGAATTGAAATGGAAATGACAGTGGCAAGTCAGAATGAATATGATGTGCTATTAGTCTTATAAAACAAAACATACTCATAAGTACAATTAATGTATGATGGAGTCAAATGTTCCAATATGTTTTTATTCGTGCAGCAAATAAGTTTTGCTATTGGTTTACACTAAATAAATGCAAGAACGTTTAAAAGAATTGTCCCAACGAACAAATGGAATTTTTTTTAAGGAGGACATCCTGTTTTGTTGTAAACTGTAATACAAAGAGGACATAGTATTGTCAACACAACTGCTGTTTTTTTATAAATTGGTTGTTGATTTACGTAACTGCAACTGGTTTGAGCTTTAGACCTTCTTCATGCAAAATCAATAGGTAAATACATCAAAGGTGGTATGAGATTGAAACGGTCCTTCCTATTACATTTGTGTATATAATACACATGGCTGTGAGACCTGGAAAAATTCAAAATGTATAACAGCCTAGCTGCAACTCTTTATTAATAAATGCCTCAGGAAAATATTGAGAATTTTCTGGCCAGACCAGATAACAAATGAAGAGCTGTGGAAGCATATGAAGCAACCTAGAATATATATGCAGATCAGGAAATGCAAGTGGGGATGGCTGGGCCATACATGGCAAAAACCTTCCGACGACAAAGCCAGACAAGCCCTAGAGTGGAACCCCTAAGGTAAACGGGGCAGGGGGAGACGGAGGAATACATGGTGAAGAACGGTGCTCGAAGAGGCCAAAAGAGTTAAGAAGACCTGGATGGAAATCTAAATGGATGCGAAGAATAGAGAGAGATGGAGGATTCTTGTGGAAGCCCTATGTTCTGTGGTGGAATGATGGGATAATATATATATATAAAATACACACTTAGTTTGAATTCATATACTTACTTTCTATGAAGGGTATTTATATAACAGCCATGTTTAGAATCATTAAGTACTATCTTTATAATTTTTACTTCATGATTTTATACAATGCTGTTTTGAACTGGAACAACTTTTGTCATGAGACCAGTGAAATGCTGAAAAATGTTCCTGTTTTGTTATTTTGAAATGCCACTTGATAAAATGTTTATGTGCCACCCCAGTAGGTTTGGCTGTATGGTGACCATCCTTGCTTTGGATTCAGATCATGGGTGCATTTTATCCAGAAGGTGAACAATCTTGACTGTGAGAAAGACATGTCATTATTTGTTAAGTGATAAGATATTTCATCTTTGTTCAGGCTGCCTGTATTCCATTACTGCTGAAGAGTAAGGATGTTGCAGCTGAAGCAGTGACAGGAAGTGGCAAAACTTTGGCATTTGTTATTCCAATGCTGGAATTGCTGCAGGTATTTGTCTGTTGTTAATTCTGATATAAAGCATGAATGGAGAAATAAGGCTTCAGCAGCACATACTTTACATGGTGATAAAAATACAAGACGTGTTCAAAAATGACCGAACGTTTGCTATAAAGACTTTACTGCTCATTTTACAGAATTTTAAGCATTGTTCCCTTCAAAGTAGTCCCCTCTACTGGCGATACACTGTTCCCAACATTTCTTCCATTGTTGGAATGCTTCCTGTCACGCGCTTTCTGTGATGGCGCGCAGTTCTCTTATCGCATTTTCCTGGATCTCCTCTGCGGTTTGGAAATAACGTCATTTCAATGTGGTTTTAAGTTTGGGAAACAGGTGAAAGTCTGCTATGGCTAAGTCTGGAGAATAGGGTGGATGGGGCACAGTGGATGTCTGATGTTTTGCCAGATAACTGCGGATGAGAAGTAACGCATGAGCCAGCACATTGTCGTGGTGCAACATCCAAGTCTGGTTTTCCCACAATTCAGGACTCTTCCTGCGCACACTGTTTACCATCTGACCACATGGTACAAATTCATGATGGACATTGCCTTTCCAATCAAAAAACACAACCAACATCACCTTGATCTTTGACCAACTCGTCCGTGCTTTTGGTCAAGGAGACCTTTTCCCCATCCACTGCGACGATTGCATCTCGGTTTCAACATCATACCCATAAACCCACGTATCATCTTCTTGTATGATGTTCTTAAGAAAGTTTTCATTACCATTTGTATTGGCAAGCAGTTCCTGACTGATTTCAATACAATTCTCTTTCAGATCGTTAGTCAACAAACGCAGCACCAATTTTGCACTGACGCGACACATCTGAAGTTTTTCAGTAAAAATTTGGTGGCAAGAGCCTATGGTGATGCCCACTTCGTCAGCAATTTCTCGGACAGTTAAAGGACGATTTCCACGAATCACAGCACGAAATCTCTCGACATGGTCGTTGTTTGTTGATAAGGAATGTAGTCCACACCTGGGATCTTGACCGACCAACATTCTGCCCTCTTTAAAACACTTAAACCACTCATAGCACTGTGTTCAGCTCATACTGTCCTCCCCATATGCTTGGTTAAGCAATTGAAATGTCTCTTTAAAGTTTTTACCAAGTTTGCAGCAAAATTTCACACACACACACACACACACACACACGCATCACTTTCTGACTAATCCGACGAACAGCTTGTGCACGTGCTAAGTTCAGCGGATGTAGCTCGATGACTAATGCTCAAAGCGAAATGAGACAAATGGCACTTTGTTGTCAAAACCTGACGCTAGGTGCGCTCAGTAGCCGCAGCGCGCTCTCTGTGCTGGTTGGCACGCTGTTTAAAAAGTTCGGTCTCTTTTTGAACACGCCTCATATGTTTGAGAAAGCACAGCAGAAATTATCAGACTAGTACTGCAAGGTTTGCATTTGTGCGTGCTGTTATTGTGTTGGTGACTGCCTTGTGTGTCCTTTCTAACACTATGAATCTTTAAGATTTAGGCCCTCTGGGACTTGACAACATGTGGGTTGGTAAGCAGTTACTGATATTTTGGAGGAGCTTGCTGCCTATATCTTAAAGATTTGTGCATTCCAGCTGGACTTCATGGTATTGTATCCCAGAAGACTTGGCTGTTTTCAGCACTGCTGTGACAACTTAAAACGTTGTATAAGAATTGTTTCTGTATTTTCCTGGAAAATGACTTTTACTCTCCACTCCCCCCCCCCCCCCCCCCCCTTTTTTTTTTTTTCTTTTTTTAGAGGTTTGTGTCCTTGACAATTATTTTGGGGTTGTATTAATTTTTAAAAAAAAAAAGGGGTATTTTTTTTTTT
>Ga0131853_10002976_pt1 | contig 30412 bp, 23 predicted proteins | sample TergutLab28metaG_FD_92764 | JGI IMG/M metagenome (GOLD analysis project Ga0131853, IMG submission 92764) | Labiotermes labralis P1 segment gut microbial communities from Petit-Saut dam, French Guiana - Lab288 P1 (version 2) (version 2) | ecosystem: Host-associated > Arthropoda: Insects >... | reverse complement strand
TGTTAAACTACATATTAGGCGGTTTATGTTGGATACAAGAGGGAGAATTTATATGTCCATGAAAATCAAAGAAGATAAGCGTGTGACAAAAACAAAGCGAGCCTTGCGGTTAGGGCTTGCTGAACTTCTTACAGAAAAGGGAATACAAAATATTACGGTAAAGGAATTGAGTGATAAAGTTGAGATTAACAGGTCTACATTTTACGCCAATTTCACAGATATTTACGACCTATACCATAAGACAGAAGATATTGTAATTCAAGAAATAAGCGATATTTTTTTAGAGAATTATGCTACCAGTCCACAGGTTTTCTTTGAGATTTTGTTTCAGTACGTCCATGACAATAAGCAAATATGCCGTATGTTTTTCGGGCGAAATGTAAGCCCTACTTTTTTCAGCCGTCTTATCGCTTTATTAAAAGAAGCGTGTTTAACCTGCTGGCAAGGTACTTATGGAATTGTAGGCATACCCGAAGAATTGGAGTATTACGCACATTTTTATCTTTCGGGCGGTTTGGCTCTTGTAGATAAATGGGCTGATGGCGATTTTGAATACTCGGCTGAACAGTTGGGGGTGATATTTGCAGATATGGAAGTCACCTTTGGAAATTTCATTAAGGGCAAATTTTCATAATACGCTTGGGGTTCGTTTTATCCTACATGAGATTTCCCGACACAGAAAAATTCCATATCGGCTTTTAAGATTGCGGCAATTCGTAAATGTCATACGCAATATTGCCAACCGTCCACGCTCATTTCGCAAACGGCGGCGCACAAGATAGCCATACTGCCATAATAAAATCTCCTCTCGCCATTTTCGGCGTTGAATGATTTTCTCACATCTACCACGTTGGGAATGTGCGATTTGCTAAAAGCAGAGAGATTTTGTTTTCTGTTCTTTGGGCGAGGTCGGGGGTGCAGGGGGCAGAGCCACCGCATAACAAGCTAAAAGCTCATAAAAAAAGCCCCTGCCCCATAAAAGATTACCGGTTGTCCTTTATTCATAATAAACCTTTCGATATTCATGCAAAAGTATTATTATAGTTCATACTCCGATTTATCCGGCAAAATTTCATCAAAAACATTAATCAAATCTGCTTTATACTTTTGAAACTCATCCCATGATAAGTCAGCATCATTGATACAAATCATCTTGCCGGTTTGATTGAAAATATATTCAGCAATCTGGCTAAAAGAAGCATCATTATTAAGTACAAAGCTTTTTCCTGTTTTGATGCTGCGGGGATAAAAATTTCCGGCGGCTAATTGCCAGTTACGGAAAACCCAGATATTGAAATCGGACATACTTCGAAAGCGGTTAAGGCAAGTCTGATGTAGGTTATCATATTCTTTTTCCCATAATTCCTCTAACGTAGATTTTAAAAGTGAATAAGGTAAATGCTGTTGCCAAAATCCAGGGAAGCGGGGGAGCCCCGACAGAACCCAAGAACGAAAGTTCATTTTACCGTATTTTAAATTGAACCAGTTACGGCGGTTATTTTTGATGACGTCTCTCATGTTAAAGTATTTATTTACCATGCCGGTTGCCCGGTATTGCATAAACATATATGGTTCAGCTTCGTTATGGGAATGGGCGGTTAAAATTGCGCAATCACAAGGTTTGCCATCCTTAAAAAAATCATCCGGCTTCGTTTTCTTTAAAATAAACATATCATCATTAAAATAAACAAAGTGTTCAGAAAGCCCCGGGATACGATGCATATTCAATTCTTTTGGATGAGATGAAAAAGTCGGGCTGTATTCAGACGGAATGAAATCATCGTTTAAAACAATCTTCAGTTTTGGTGCATTTATATTCAGCCATTTCGGTAAATGCCCCCAAGTGACTAAATGAATATTATTAACCCAAGGTGCGAATTTTTCAATTCCGCGAAAAATATATTGGAGGTTTTCCCAATCCCGATAACGCAGGTCACGGTCATCACTTATTGCCTCTGTTGGTGAATATTTTGCCTTTTCGGCTAACCATTCCGGGTCATTACCATCAATCCAATAAATAACAAAGTCGATGGGATAATCAGTATTTTTCATATATACCAATATTCTTTCCAAGATTCAGAGACTTTGTGCAACCACAAATCTCCAAATTGAAAATCTTTGATTTTCAATTTATCACCTTTAATAAATCGCTCATTGCTTGGACTTTTTCGGGAAAATCAATATTTGTCTTTGCATAATCATCTAAATGGGCAGCGATTTCTTCTTGCATATGTTTAAATGCTTCTTTATCATCATTATTCAGTGTAATTTTGGCGATAACTCCGGCATGATAGCAGTAAAAACCCCGCGCCCAATAAGTATGTTCGGAATAACCGTTAGAGTTAAGCAGTTCTTCTACTTTTTTATAAACTATCAGGATATCATATTTAATTTTATAAGATTTTGACTTCGAAATAGCGGTATCCCTTTGCAGATAATGGTATAAAGGTTTATTAATATAAGCACCGGTTGCATTGCTTTTCAAAACCAGTTCCGTGTAAAATAAAGTATCCATTCCATACTTAATATCTTCATCAAAGGTAATTTCACTTGACCTGATAATATCAGCAGTATAAAGCTTGTTCCACACATATCCGCAGAACCCCATGTAATCGTCACGTTTAAGGGGATTTAATAGCATGCTTTGTATATTTATTTTATGAGGGGGGATTTCAATGCGGTTCGACATTGCAAGGGATTTGTTATCAAAATCTTTGTAATAATTAGTAATCGCAATCGGGACATTTTGAGTTTTTACCGTATGCAATAAAAGCTCGAACATTTCCGGCTCAATCCAATCATCAGAATCAACAAAACCTAGATAATCACCGGTAAAAAAATTAAGGCCAACATTTAAAGCGGCGCTTAAACCTCTGTTGGCCTGATGGATGACATGAAAGCGACTGTCCTTTTGGGCATATTCATCACAAATTTCTCCGCTATTATCAGTTGAGCCGTCATTTACTAATATAATCTCCAGATTGTTGTAGGTTTGATTTAAAACACTATCCAAACATTTACGGAGATAACCCGATACATTATAAGCCGGAATGATAATAGAAATTTTATCCATCTTGTCTCATTTCTTTCATATTATCGAGAATATCGTCTTTTAAATCACTTTTAATTTTGGTGGTAGAAACCATTGAAGTCCGTTTGAAATACTTCACTTCGCAAAAATCTTTCAGGAAATCAAATTTGCCTTCCCAGTCATCGCCCATTACGAAAACATCAACTTGATACAATTGTATATCTAAAACTTTTTGATTCCATGATTTTTCCGGCACGACTAAATCAACATAACGTACTGCTTCAAGCAAGTGTTTTCGCTCTTCATAATCAAAATAGCACTTTTTGTGTTTTTCTTTTTCATTAAATTCATCTTCGGAAAGGGCAACAATCAAATAATCGCCTTGTTCTTTTGCCCGCCTTAATAAATTGATATGCCCGTAATGTAATAAATCAAATGTCCCATAGGTTATTACTCGTCTCATTAGTTTCACCTTTCGCATTCACGATGATTTAATTATTATATCGGATAGGTATGCTGTTTATATAATGTACTATAAATTTTTTTATTAAGCAAATCGGCTCACCGAATCGGATAAGGTACTTTTCGCATAATATGCTTCAATATTTCCGTCCCGCTGGTGCCGTCAGAGTATTTGGCCAACTTGGCAAATATCTCACTTTGATGCTTTACGTGTGAATCATTATTAGATAATAAATTTGAAATGAAAGAGGGGGCCCCGCCAAGGCAAGCCTGTTCCGGTATCAAAAAATCATTAACGCCTTTTTCCTTTTTTTCAGCCAACAAAGCAAGTGAATCTTTGCATATTTCATGAATTAATGTATCATCGGCCGAAAAATGAATCATTTCATAATCCGAAGTCCGGACATTATAAAGGTGAAGAGTCCGTTTGTATTCGGTAAAGGCATAAATAATTTCATCTTTGATAAAAGCGAACAGATAACGAAGGGCAGGTAATAGGTCAAATTTCGTTATTTCGCCGGAATTTATATCAACTTTGAGAACCATATTGGCATGATGCGGAAACGCTAAGATGTAATCACCGCAATTCACCAAGTTAGCAAAGGAAAAGTCGCCGGTTTTAAAGTTTTCGGGGTAATCATCATACTTCCATTCATCTCTGGTATCGAGGCTCCATTTGAAGACCGGCCCGGTAGAGAGGGGGAATATCCAGAAGTACTTGCCGTCATAAGTAATATGCCCGTGGCGGTCAGCTTTCTCACCAATCCGGCATATCCTTCCTTCCTTGGTTAAGGGGTCATGTTTGATGACATGATTAGTATCTTTTATCGGCATAAGAATCCAGTTTCCTTCACTATATCCCAGTGAGGGCATGTATTCTAAATTCTTTTCGACCGGTTTTGGCAAATAACTGACTTTTTGGGCTTGCATATCGTATGCTACTACTTCAAGATAATTTTCTGACAAAAAAAAGAGTCCATTTTCGTTATTTATAGCATTCTGAAAGCCGGCGGGCATCCCGGTTGGCAAGTTGGTTTTGGACCGGTTAATTCCTACTTTTTTCATTAAATTTGTTAAAGGGTCATACATAACGATGGCATGCCCTTTATTTGGCGGAGATATCAAGAAAGAGTTGTTTGCACAGATTACAGAGTATGTGTCCCGGCCAAACGAATTTTCGCCCGGAATTTTGCTGATAAGTTTTACTTTTTTTGTTTCTGTATCATAATAAAATAGGCCATTTATATAGCGGTCAAGGAACCAAATGTTTCCGTTTTCATTAACTGAAGCGCAGCGGCAGGTTAAATTTTTCATCTCACCGGCAGAATGAATGAGTGAAATATCTTGTATAATAACCGGTTTTCCGGTTAAACCAAACAGATAACTTGAAGAACTGTTATCGCCGTAGTAAATATCAGAAACGGCAATTGCCCGGTGAAGGTCGGGGCTGTCATCAAAGATACCAACCTTTTTTTCTTCGAAGTATTTTTCTAAGTCCAAATATTCTTGATAAATTTGCGGAAGCTTTGACCTGATTACTGCTTTGGTAAAAGGGTGCGGGCGCCACAATAAAACGATATCAGACTGATTTTCAAAGCATTTAAAAACATATTTAAGCTTTAGTAAATAATCCTCATGCTGTAAAAGTAATAAGTCAGTGGCAGTACTATAAAGAACTATTTTTCGTCCGTTAATAATATTTTCCCATTCCGTAGGTATACGCAGGGGAAATTTCTGCGCATATAATACGGCATCAAATTTGGGCGAGCCTAAGGCGGCGATTCGGTTATCAGGTACAAATTTTCGGTATGATGCGGCAATTTTTTCCGACGGGGCGATAATCATATTGAAATTAACAATCGAAGGTAAATTAAGAAAATCTTCTTTAGGATTATCAGCCGTAGTAAAAGGCGGGACAAAAACCAACATGTTAGTATAGTTTTTTAATTCGTTGGAATGAAATTTTGAATTGACCTTAAAAACAGTATCGGCGCAGTCATCAGGGTTATGGATAAAAATAGCTTCCGGCTGAATGGCAGCGAGGTCATATAATTTGTAATCAGTAATCGGGATATAATCGGGAAAAGAGTCGCCATCATAATGAAGAATTTCGGCATTGCCATCGGATTTACGCTCATAATAGGGAATCGGTATCACGGAAACCCGGCAGCAGGGATCGGAACTGGCCGCCCGCCAGATGCTCTCCATGCTGTCCCACATCGAAGCATTATATGGCATAAAAACTATTTCGTAGAAGATTTCTTTTTCATTTAATAACTGTTTCTGGAATAATTCGGTTAAAACTTTGAGCCCTTCTAAACGTTTACTGATTTTTTTATCATTTTTTTTGAGGATAATGGCATCGGTGGAAATTTCTTTAAATCGCTTGACAATTTTTTCGTACTTTTTTGCCCCGGTCACAGAGATATCGCCGCTGATGTTTTTCAAGATAAAATCGGTATCTTTTTGGCAATTAATTAAAATATCACATGCTTCATCAGAATTGGCTTTCCTGGCAGCCATCACTCCTTTTTTTATCGACTTTAGAGTATCTATGAGGTCGTTGCAAGTATTTTTTCGCATCATTAGTTATAATCTTTCTGGTGTTATGTTTTACAGTTGAATAATAAAACTTCTTTTACTATATTATCAAGTATTGAAATTCATTTGATAGGATAATACTAATATGTATTTTTGCAAATGTCAATTTTCGCTGTTACTCTCTCATTAATAATACAAAAAATACTTCCCCCAATTACTAAAATGCTTTAAACTAAATATAGAGCAACTACAAACCGGACATGAGGCGGCCAAGGGTGCCGGAATCATTTATGGATATGATTCTTGCCGGTATACATGACCGGCAAATTGCGCTGTAAAAAGGGCAGAAGTTTCGTGACTTGTATAAATAACATAAATCTGGTAAAATATGGTTTATGCTTGTAAAAGCTTGCGAAGGAGTAAATAATGAACGTTTTCCAAAAAGTTTTTGGTACCCATAGTGATAGAGAGATAAAACGCATTGAACCGCTTGTTCAGGCGATTGAAAATCTCCGCCCGGCAATGATGGAGTTATCGGATGCGGAGATGGCGGAAAAAACCAGCGAATTTAAAAGAAGATATACTGAAGGTGAGACCCTTGACGATTTACTGGTTGAATCGTTTGCCCTTGTCCGCGAGGCGACCCGCCGGGTATTAAAAACGGAACATTACCGTGTCCAGTTAATTGGCGGGATTATTCTGCATCAGGGCCGCATTGCCGAGTTAAAAACCGGTGAAGGTAAGACCCAGACCTGTCTGCTAGCTTCATATCTGAATGCCCTTTCCGGCCGTGGTGTTTATGTTGTTACTGTCAATGATTATCTTGCCAAACGTGATGCCGAGTGGATGGGACAAGTTCATCAATTTCTAGGTTTAACGGTTGGTGTGGTTTTAAACGACCTTAAGCCGGAAGAACGGCAGATTGCCTACCGCCAAGACGTTACCTATGTCACAAATAACGAGCTTGGTTTTGACTATCTGCGTGACAATATGGTTATCTATAAAGAGCAATTAGTCTTACGTGAATTGAGTTTTGCTATTATCGATGAATGTGACTCGGTTTTAATCGACGAAGCCCGGACACCGCTGATTATTTCGGGGCAAAGCGGGAAATCGACGAAACTTTATGAAACTTGCGATATTCTCGCCCGTCAGTTGAAACGCGGCGAAGATATGGAAGACATTTCCAAGATGGATATGCTGATGGGTGTTCAGCGTGAAGAAACCGGTGACTTTATCGTAAATGAGAAGGATAAAGTGGTTAACCTGACTGCTGAAGGGATTAGCAAAGTTGAACGGTTTTTCCATCTGGAAAATTATGCTGACCCGGAAAATATGGAAATTCAGCATAATATTATTCTTGCTTTGCGTGCCCACAATTTGATGCACCGCGACCAGGATTATGTGGTTAAAGACGACCAAGTCCTTATTGTTGATGAATTTACCGGCCGTATTATGCCCGGCCGCCGTTATTCCGACGGGCTTCATCAGGCGATTGAGGCAAAAGAGCATGTCAAAGTAAAACGCGAAAGCAAAACATTAGCAACGATTACTTTCCAAAACTTTTTTAATAAATTTGAGAAAAAAGCCGGTATGACCGGTACGGCTTTAACTGAGGAAAAAGAGTTTCGTGATATTTATGGGATGGACGTTGTTGAGATCCCGACTAATGTAAAAGTTACCAGGCTTGACCATCAGGATGCGGTTTTTAAAACTAAGCGGGAAAAGCTTATTGCGATTGTTGAATCAGTAAAAGAAGCTCATGCAAAAGGCCAGCCGGTTCTTGTTGGTACAATAACTATCGAAGCGAGTGAAGAGATAGGGCGGTTACTTAGCAAAAACGGTATTCCGCACAAAATTCTTAATGCGAAATTTCATGAAATGGAAGCGGAGATTGTCGCCGATGCCGGTGTTCACGGTGCGGTTACGATTGCGACTAATATGGCCGGACGTGGTACTGATATTAAGCTTGATGCAGAGTCCCGGGCCGCCGGGGGGCTAAAGATTGTCGGTACCGAGCGCCATGAATCCCGCCGGATTGACAACCAGCTCCGCGGCCGAAGCGGCCGTCAGGGTGATCCCGGTGAATCGAAATTCTATATCGCTTTGGAAGACGACCTGATGCGCCTCTTTGGTTCGGAACGTCTGATAAATATGTTTACCACCCTTGGTATTCCCGATGGCCAGGAAATTGAGCACAAAATGCTCACTAATGCGATTGAAACCGCCCAGAAAAAAATCGAGAACAACAACTTTGGTATTCGGAAAAATTTACTTGAATTTGATGCGGTTAATAACGAACAGCGGGAAATTATTTATGAAGAACGCCGCCGCGTACTTGACGGCGAAAGTATGCGTGACGTTGTATACAAAATGATTACCGATATCACCGAAAGCAGTGTCGAGACTTGTATTGGTGATGATGCCGATATCGAAGAATGGGATTTTTCCGAACTTAATAATCTGCTTCTTCCGACAATCCCCTTGCGCCCAATTAATACCGGCCGGGTTAAAACACCCAAGAAAAAAGCCCTAATTCAGCAGCTTAAAGAAGAAGCTGTCAAATTATATGAAGCAAAAGAAGCTGAATTTCCGGAAGCAGAAGCAATCCGCGAGTTAGAGCGTGTTATTCTATTAAAGGTGATTGACCGCAAATGGATGGATCATATAGATGATATGGATCAGCTTCGCCAGGGTGTTTCGCTGCAAGCTTATGGCCAGCGTGACCCGAAGGTTGAATACAAGCTTAATGGTTACGAAATGTTCGACGAAATGACCCAGCATATCAAGGAAGAAACGGTGCGGATGCTTCTTCACGTTAGTGTTGAGCAAAAAGTTGAACGTGAGCAGGTAGCCAAAGTTACCGGAACTAATAAAGATGATTCTGCCGCCAAAGTACCAACGAAACGCGAAAGCGCTAAGGTACAGCCCAACGACCCCTGCCCTTGCGGGAGTGGGAAGAAGTATAAGAAGTGTTGTAGGTAGGATTGAAGGTACTCCGTAAGTCAGATAAAGTATATCTCTCCGTCACTACGGCCTAATTGGTGTAAAATAAAAGTTTTCTTTCGGGAAGAAGGCGGCCTAAGGTTCCTGCGAGATATCTTTATCTTCCTTACTCATGAATGCTATAATCGTGAGTGACATTCTGACTTCGCAAGCAGATCCTTGAGAAACGTCGGTACTTAGTTCGCGTATTTTGCGAACTTATGTATCCGTTACGTTCTCACGGAGCGAGAGCGTATCTGCGGTGAAGTGCAGAGATGTCACACGCGGAAAAAATATAAAATAGAAAGAAGGTGACGTTAAGTGGTTGAACTCGACCAAATGAAATCCGAGTTATTAGCATACAAAACCCCTTTAGCGGAAGTGAGGGATTCACTTTAACTTAGATATTAAGTTAAAGCGCATCGAAGAACTCGAAATGGAAATGGCCGCCCCTGGTTTTTGGGACGACCCCGATATTTCCAACCGTAAAATGAAAGATTTAAAATCCTTAAAGGATTCAGCCGGAGTCATTGCCAATCTGGAGTCTTCTTATGAAGATATCGAGACTTTAATTGAACTTGGTTATGAAGAAAATGACACAAGTGTCATTCCTGACATCCGCGAAGAGCTGGACAATTTTATCCAGACTTTTGAAAGCGTGCGGGTTGCGACCCTGTTATCCGGGGAATATGATAATTCCAATGCAATTTTGAAACTTAATGCCGGGGCCGGCGGGACCGAAAGCTGTGACTGGTGCAATATGCTTTACCGTATGTACAGCCGCTACGCTGACCGTAAAGGCTTCTCTGTTGAAGTCCTTGATTACCTTGATGGTGACGAAGCCGGAATCAAATCCGTGACTTTCCAAATCAACGGTGAAAATGCCTATGGTTATCTGAAATCCGAAAAAGGCGTTCACCGCCTTGTCCGCATTTCCCCTTTTAATGCCCAAGGAAAACGCCAGACCTCTTTTGTTTCTTTGGACGTTATGCCGGAAATAAATGAAGAAGTTGACATTGAAGTAAATGATGACGAAATCCGGGTTGATACTTACCGGGCCAGCGGGGCCGGCGGCCAGCATATCAACAAAACCTCGTCGGCAATCCGGATTACCCACCTTCCGACCGGTATTGTCGTCCAATGTCAAAATGAGCGTTCCCAGCATCAGAACCGGGATAAAGCAATGCAAATGCTAAAAGGCAAACTATTGATTTTGAAACAGGAAGCCAATGCCGAAAAACTATCTGATATCCGCGGTGAAATCACGGAAATCGGCTGGGGAAATCAAATCCGTTCTTATGTGCTTCAGCCGTATAAAATGGTCAAAGATCTTCGCACCAACGAAGAATCCGGCAATGTAGATGCGGTGCTTGACGGGGCGATAGACAATTTTATCACGGCGTATCTAAAAAAGATGATAGGGTAGGGATATTACAAATTTGAGCCTTCATGGCTCAAATTGTAGCGTAAAGAGTGCTCGCGAAGCGAGATTAGATTTTCTAAGTTTGTGTTCCAATTGACACAAACTTAGAAAATCTCTTTACGCTTGCATCAAATCCATATAAAAATTCGCCAGCGTGACCTTAACATAAGGCATTACCCAGATAAAGCCGATACAGCAAGAAAGAATGCTTAATAAAAAGAGCGGGACAAATGAAAGCCAGAGGAAAAATAAGCGCTTTTTGTGCCCGTTCATAATCGTATGACTTTTCATCAATAATTCCTGCGCACTTTTGTCTTCAAAATCTAAAAGCAGGAAAAAGACCTGCGAAAATACCAGAGAAACGAAACAATATACGGAAATTCCGGCGATATAAAAAATAATAATCAGCGGGAGATAATCGGCATCGCCGGAGTTATTATAAAGATAGCGGAAAATCGTTGCCGGTAAGGTAGCAATAAGATTGATCCCGCTAAGCACGGCTTGAATTGTCACAATCTTCTTCGGATGATAACTAAAACCAAAAATAAGGTCATTTAAGCCGATTGGTTCATTGCATGATATTTTCAAAGCCATAAATAAAACACCGACATTGATAATGCCAAGTAACAAACTAATGATAAAAGATACAATCATCGAGATAATAAGCCCTGCCACTCCGCCGACACTAAAAATAGATGCGGACAAAAGCCGCACCATTATTGTCGTCATCAGAACCGACATAAAGGCTGCGGCGGCAATCGGGTATTTTCCAAGTAGTTGTCCCCGGGCCATGCTGCGTAACATGGCGGAAGAGCGATGAGAGGGCATAAACGTTTATCCTTTAAAAGTAGCTATAAGTAACTATTAGGAACCACTATTCCGCGAGGTGTTTTGCGCATAGAACGCGCAAAATCCCGAGTTAAGCCAGCACCAAATCGCGCTTTTTGCGATTTGTGTGCATTGTAGCAGTTTGATATAAACAGCGTAAGCTGTTTATATCAAACTGCTTTGTCTACATTCATTCCAATGACACCGGCGGCATCATATTGTTTTTGATTTTTTTGATAAGGGTTTTCTTCATCGGTATATCTGATTTTCGTGGTTGTCGTTCCGCCCGAAACATAACTGCGCCCGCATTCACTGCAAATCGACATATGGATTGTAACATTTGCCGAAAGAACTTCGCCGTTATTCATTGCGGCTTTTTTGTAAGCATTCGAAACATGCTCTTGCTCATGTGCCCTTACAGCAGTAGCGGCAGCTTCGGGTGAAATCTTGGTCGGCACTTTAAACGAAACATTTTCATTGGAACCGTCTTGGTATGTGCGGTTGGCGCAGGTCTGACACTCAGCCGGGGAAGAAAGCCGCCCGGCCTTTTTTTCATGTTCCGTGTCACCAATCGCGCCAACACTCTCGGCTCCGGTAACTGCCCCGATATTTCCGGAATTGCCAATAGCGCCGGCACTATAACCGGCGGCGTAAGGGCTGTTCCAGCCATATGCATAATTTGTGCCTAGATTATTTATCATAGGCAATACCTCGCGCTAGACAAAAACGGCTATCAATTTTATTTCGGCATAATTCCATTAATACTTTAGTCATTTCAACAAGAATACGGCATTATTCTTGCCAAACGAAGCTTTAGATTTTCTTTGTTTGCGTTCCAATGAACGCAAATTTAGAAAATCTCTTCGTTTTTTTATCTAAATAAATTAATTAATTGCCCCACGGTTTCTTCATATGAAAAACCAAGTTCTGCCGCCGGGCCCATCGAATCAAGCTGCCTGCCTATTTCTAAAAAACGTTCCGGGTTATTGAATAAAAAAAATGTACTCGTGGCTAAAATGATAACGCATATTGCAAGCCCGCTTGCCGAAAAAATCAGCCCCATTTTGGCATTGCTTGATAATTTTCTTTCAAACCCAAGTGATAAAAATGCAAAAATGACCCCAAGCCCGCCGATTACTATCGGAAGATAAAGTGTCCACAAAGTAACAACACAAAGAATACCGGCAATCATCGCAGCAGTTGCCATTGTTTGGCCGGTCGGATGCGTTGGCTGGTCATAATATCCGTGATCCTTTTTTTGATTAAAAAAATAATCCATGTAGATATTTTACCACTTTTTAACGGGGAATACAATTATATTTGGGGTAAACACACAAAATTTTATATGATTACCCTTGTTATTGGGCGATTATTTAATTATACTAAAACAATGGATATCAACTTAAAACTAAAAAACGAACTTAATATCGAAAAATGGCAGGTTGAAGCCGCCGTAAAGTTAATTGATGAAGGAAATACGATTCCTTTTATTGCCCGTTACCGCAAAGAAGTGACCGGTTCCCTTGACGATGAAATCTTGCGGGCTTTATCCGAACGCCTTGTTTATCTGCGGAACCTCGAGGAAAAAAAGGCACAGGTCCTTGCTTCAATTGAAGAGCAGGGAAAACTAACTGATGAATTAAAAGGGCGGATTTTGGCGGCAGAAACCTTAGTCGTCGTTGAAGATTTGTACCGCCCTTACCGCCCGAAGCGGAAAACCAGGGCCAGTATTGCCCGGGATAAGGGGCTTGAATCGCTGGCGGAATTTATCTTGCTATTCCCGGCTAATGTGCATAATGGCAAAGATTCACACGAATTGCAGGAAGCGCAATTTAACACCGAAGTGGAAAAATATATTAATCCGGATAAAGAAGTACATACTGCTTTAGATGCAATTCAAGGTGCGAAAGATATTATCGCTGAAAACATCTCCGATGATGCCGACCACCGGATTTATATCCGTCAGCTTACGCTTGACGAAGGCATGATTACCAGCACGGCAAAAGATGAAAAAACCGCCAGTGTTTATGAAATGTATTACGCATATGAAGAGCCGCTTAAAAAGATTGTCGGGCATCGCACCCTCGCCCTTAACCGCGGTGAAGCGGAAAAGATGTTGATTGTTAAAATCACTGCCCCGGAAGAGCGGATTCTTAATTATCTTGCGAAAAAAGTGATAACTAATGATAATAAATTTACAACCCCGCTGTTAAAAGAGACGATAAGTGACAGTTATAACCGCTTGATAGCACCGGCAATTGAACGCGAAATCCGGAATTTCCTGACCGAAACCGCCGAAAATGGTGCGATAGGCGTTTTTGGGAAAAATTTGGAACAATTATTAATGCAGCCGCCTATTGCCGGAAAAGTGGTCTTAGGCTGGGATCCGGCTTTCCGGACCGGGTGCAAACTTGCGGTGGTTGATTCAACCGGAAAGGTTATCTATACGCGGGTTATTTATCCGACTGCCCCGCAAAATAATATCAATGAAGCAAAGCAAACATTGACCGAACTGGTCAATAAACATGGTGTAAATATTATCAGTGTGGGAAATGGTACCGCTTCCCGCGAATCAGAGCAGATTATTGCCGCAATTATCAAGGAACTCAAACTTCCGGTGCAATATGTTATCGTTAATGAAGCCGGGGCTAGTGTTTATTCGGCAAGCAAATTAGCAACTGAAGAGTTCCCCAAGCTGGATGTTGGTGAACGGAGTGCCGCTTCAATCGCAAGGCGGCTGCAGGACCCACTGGCGGAACTTGTCAAAATTGACCCGAAATCTATCGGTGTCGGGCAATATCAGCACGACATGAACCAAAAAAAACTAAGCGAAGCTTTAAGCGGTGTGGTTGAAAACTGTGTCAACAAAGTTGGTGTTGATTTAAATACCGCTTCGGTTTCGCTGCTTACTTATATATCCGGTATCAATAAAGTGATTGCTAAAAATATCGTTGAATACCGGGAACAAAACGGCCGTTTTAACGACCGCAAACAACTGTTAAAAGTGGCCAAGCTTGGGCCGAAAGCTTATGAACAATGTGCCGGTTTTATGCGGATTACCGGCGGGAAAAACCCTTTGGATGCGACCAGTGTCCACCCCGAAAGTTATGCGGCGACGATGAAAATGCTTGAAAAAATGGGCAAAACTTTGGCCGATGTAAAAGAAGCATCCGCGAACCAAAAAAGCAACCGGCTTGCAACACTTGACCCGGCCAAAATTAAATCGTTTGCCGCTGAAATTGGTATCGGGGAAATTACTTTGTCCGATATCTTAAAAGAGCTGGAAAAACCAGCCCGTGACCCTCGCGAAAATATGCCGGCCCCGATTCTTAGGAATGATGTCCTTGAAATGAAAGACCTTAAGGCGGGTATGATATTAAAAGGTACGGTGCGGAACGTTATTGACTTTGGCGCTTTTGTTGATATCGGTGTCCACCAGGACGGATTAGTTCATATTTCCCAAATAACCAACCGTTATATTAAACACCCTTTGGAAGCCGTTAGTGTTGGTGATGTAGTTGATGTGCAAGTTTTGAGTATAGACGAGGTAAAGAAGCGCATCAGTTTGACGATGAAAATAAGTTGGGAATAAAACAGGAAAAACAAGTTTGGCTCGAGAGTTTAATTACCTGTTATATTTCAGAATTAAAGGAGGCTTTTTTATGTACACCCCTAACAAATCCAGATACGAAAAAATGATTTACAACAAATGCGGAAATAGCGGCCTGCGTTTACCGGCCATCTCCCTTGGTATGTGGCACAACTTCGGCTCGGTTAATATTGAAGATGAGATGAAGAAAACTATCTTTACTGCCTTTGATTTAGGTATTACCCATTTTGACCTTGCTAACAATTACGGCCCGGTTTATGGTTCGGCTGAAACTAATTTTGGCCGGATTTTAGAAACGGATCTGAAACCTTATCGTGATGAACTTATCATCTCGACAAAAGCCGGTTATGATATGTGGCCGGGGCCTTATGGTGAAGGTGGTTCGCGGAAGTATTTGATTGCCAGCCTTGACAGCAGTTTGAAGCGGCTTGGCCTTGATTATGTTGACATTTTTTATCATCATTGCCCTGATTCCGGGACACCTTTGGAAGAAAGTATGCTCGCATTAGATGCCATCGTCCGCCAGGGTAAGGCACTTTATATTGGCCTATCTAACTATAATCGCGAAGATACGGCGAAAGCCTACGCTATTTTGCGGGATTTGAAAACGCCCTTTATTATTCATCAGCCATCTTATTCGATGTTGAACCGCTGGATTGAAAGCGATGGTTTAAAGAACTATCTTGCCGAAAACGGGCTTGGTTGTATTGCCTTTAGCCCGCTCGCCCAAGGTCTTTTAACCGGGAGATATTTAAACGGCATCCCTGCCGGCTCCCGTGTTTTAAGTTCAAGCATTTTCCTTAATGAAAGTGATTTAGATGAAAACCGCATGAAAACCATCAAAGCGTTGAACGAAATCGCCGTAAGGCGCGGGCAAAGCCTTTCCCAGATGGCGCTCGCCTGGGTTCTCCGCGATGGCAAAATTACTTCGGTCTTAATTGGAGCAAGCAGGGCAGAGCAGGTGGTTGAAAATGTGAAAGCGCTTGATAAGATTAGTTTTAGCGAAATAGAGCTTGATGAAATTGAAAAGGTTTTAGCAATATAGAAATACTCCGGCTGAAAAAATATTTTCCGAATGAGTAATTTTCATATAGCCATTATATTTATCAAGAGACTGTTTGATATTTTTCAAACCATACCCGCTGTTACTTTTTGTGATTCTGCCGTTAAATGAATTTTCTATTTTTATGAAAAGGCCGCCTTTGTCAAACGCAATGTCTATCCGGATATTTTTTTCATTTGTTTCTGCGGCGGCTTTTACGGCATTATCTAAGAGATTTCCAAGTATGATAACAATATCAACCGCCTCCACACTTATAACCGGCGGTACTGATATTCTTAAATCCAAATTGATATTATCTCTTTTGGCATTGCTGAGTTTGTAATTAATAATGCTGTCAAAAGCAATATTTCCCGTATTGCTGTACATTTCGCTTTCATTTATATCTTCAAGCAGCCTATTTATATAATCAGTAGCTGCTTTGTTTTCAACAGTATATTCTTTTAAGGCGGCTAAATGTATTTTCATATCATGTCTGATGGATTTCATCCTCTCGGTTGATTCCTGCATCAACTGGCATTGATTAAGATAATGCACTGCTTTTAGTTTTTCCTCGAAAATTACCGATAAATTGTTGCTTAAATAAAAAGTCAAAAATAACGAGCTATAAATTAGCAATGTAATCCATATATATTTGATATGCGGTATTTCGGCCAAGAGAAGAAAGCCAAAGGCCATTGTTGAACCCGAGATAATTAAAGCCGGAACCCAAATGTTAGGTATATCTATGGTGCTTTTATTAATTTTCGTTATGTGTCTTAATAATAAAATTGCGAGAATCATTAATGTAATATGAGCTAATAAATAAATAATGGCGGTGATTCGATAGTCAACCGGCAAAAAATCAGGGAATATTACGAAAAAAAGAGCCAGGGAATTATCAATCGCATTCTTTAATAAAAAGATAAATCCGACGGCAACAAATCTTTTTAGCATCAATGATTTGTAATTAAGCGTTATGATGAAAAGTGAGATTAGTTGAATTATACCGTTGATTAATTCCTGTTCCGGAAATAAAAAAATAAAGCAAACTGTAGTAATTGGAAATAGCAAACATGAAAGCGTAAATAATATTAGAGGTGTCCTTCTTTTATTAAAAAACAATTCCATTATTTTTGTACAAGCAAACGTCCATATAAAAATTACCAAAATAAGTATCATATTAAAACCCATTGCTATGCCCTCCTTCTTGCTGTTATTGCATAATAGTTTTCCCGTGTTTCTCTGCGCCGATTAGTTTTTCGTCATCGCAGACAGCAATAAATAATGTCATTTAATTTACCCATTTTTGTGAAAACAATCAGTTATTTAGACATTATATCATGATTACTGCGTAATCATGCCCTCCGGGGGATGCGCACTAAAACCGCGCTGATATAATGTCTTAGCGACATTATATCATAATTCTCTAACTTACAACTCCAGACTTACAGTCTGTCGTTGACACACCAGGTGAAAACAAATGCCTGCTAAGCAGTAATTTGCTGGCGGAAATCTATATGATGCAGAATTTTTTTGTAGAACCTTACAGTTTTTCTTGAAAATATCATTGGTTTTCCCTATAATATTTTTATAAGAATAAGAATGAGTAAAGGAAAAACATGAAAATTAAAATTGCCATCTGCGGGTACGGAAACCTTGGCCGTGGGATTGAATCAGAAATTGCTAAAAATGATGATATGGAGTTGGTTGCTATTTTTACCAGGCGGAAGCCGGTCAGCACACTTGAAATAAAGAGTGATGTTCCGGTTGTACATATGGATGATTTAGAGAAGTGGCAAGGTAAAATTGATGTGATGATTCTTTGCGGCGGTTCGGCAAAGGATTTGCCGGTTCAAAGCCCGGAAATTGCCCGTTTATTTAATATTGTTGATAGTTTTGATACTCATGCGAAAATACCGGAACACAAAAGCAAAGTTGATACTGCCGCCCGGGCGGGGGGGAAGACTGCGGTTATTTCAGTTGGCTGGGACCCCGGCCTCTTTTCGATATTCAGGCTTTATTCCGGGGCGATTGTCCCGGCGGGGGCGACCGGAAGTTTTTGGGGTTATGGGGTCAGTCAGGGCCATTCCGATGCTATCCGTCAGGTTGAGGGGGTGGCAAATGCTGTTCAATATTCCATTCCCCAGGAAGAAGCTATTGAAAAAGCAAGACAGGGTAAAGCAGAAGATTTGTCAACCCGGGAAAAACACAAACGTTTATGTTATGTTGTTGCCGAAGAAGGCGCCGACTTGGTACGAATTGAAAATGAAATAAAAGAAATGCCGAACTACTTTGCTGATTATGACACTGATGTCATTTTTGCTACATCAGAGGAATTGAAAAAAAATCATTCCCGGCTTCCTCATGGCGGTTATGTTATTCATTCGGGTGAAACCGGCGCCGGTAATAAACAAAAGATTGAATTAACGCTGAAGCTGGATTCTAATCCCGAGTTTACTGCCTCGGTAATGATTAGTTGCGCCCGTGCTGCCGCCCGGATGAACCGGGAAGGGATGATTGGGGCGAAAACGGTGTTTGATATTCCGCCGGTGTATTTGTCTGCTATAGAGGATGATGAGGTGGTGCGGTTGTTGTTGTAGCGATAGCTTACTCATAATGAGTCCACATTCGTATGATTTTTATAATCCCTTTATAAAGTTCATTTTTTTCATCTCTTAGATTTTCAGTATTAGGTAAGATGTCATACACAATTCGATGTTGCTTATTTATTCGGCGGGAATATGAACCCTTTAAATCGCCCTGTAATTTTTCATAAGCGGGCGGATTTTGAAAAGGATTTTCTTTGAGTATGGAAAGCAGTTTTTTAGCATTTTTGTCAAGCTTCGCTTGCTCTAGCAAACGAGCATCTTTATCCGCTTGTTTCGTGTATTTTAATTTATATCCCATCCAACGCTATCAAGGCATTCACTAACAGGCGTTGCCTTGCCTTCCATGATTGAGTCATTCATACCGGGAATGGATTGTAAATATATAGTTTCCAACATTCCGTTCCATTCATCTTGATTTACTAAAATTGCTGCACCATCATCTGTAGCAATGGATATGGAAATTCCTTGGGTAATAACACCATCAAGGATTCTGTAAAAATCTTTTTGCGCTTTATTAGCTGTTATATGATTCATTTGATACCTCGCTGAATTTACAATATTTCACTGTGCGGATGCTTTATTTTACAGCTATCTTTAGTTCAAAAGTTTATAGTCTCAGGCACGAACCGTGTTTGCATCAGCTATTTATTTTCATAAATTCATCGTACCAGAGCATATGACAAAATGCAAGAGGTTTTTGTAGTATACTTAACCAATTGAAATTGGTTGCAGCTCTTCCAATACCTCTATCGCACGGTCTATATCAAATTCGTTCAAGAAATTTTTCGCATTCTCCAGTGCTTCGTTTAATTCTGCCCCGTAATCAAATTTCAGGGCTTCGTTTAGTTCGGCAATGGCTTTGTCGGTGTCAAAATCATTGGCAAATTCCAAAGCTTTTTCTATTTTATCCTTAAGGAATGTCTTGTCACCGCTTGATTTTGCTTCAATATTTTCATCATCATGAAAAACTGCTGCAAGGTCATCGTGTAATTTGAGAAGGGCGGCAAAGAAAGGCGGAAAATGCTCTTCACAGAAATCAAGGTACTCGTTTTTCGATGCGTTTTCCAATGCGGCGGCTTTTTCGGAAAGTTCCATTATACCCAAGGTCGAAAGGGATGACTTGATACTATGAACCAAAATAGCAAACATATCAAGTTCTTTTTCTTTCAAATAGTTGGCAAGTTTTTCGCTTTCCCCCGCCACTTTCCGATAGAATAGCTCCAGCATTTCATGGTAAACGGAAGGTATACCCTGGAAACGGCTAAGGCCGATTTCGGTATTTATTCCGGAAATTTTGCTGACAGCAGCAAGGAAATCAGCATTGATTACCGATTCATTTACCGGTGCGGCATCTTTAACATGTCCGGAGATTTCAATTATTTTTTCTTGCGGCAAGAAACTATGCAAAGCATTGGACATCTCACTCATTTCAATTGGTTTAGTGACGAAGTCATTAAAACTATTAGCAAGGAACATTTCTTTTGCCCCTTGAATAGCATTGGCAGTGAGGGCGATAATCGTCAAATCTTCATATTTACCCCCCATTTTGCGGATTTCCTGAGTAGTTTCAATACCATCCATTTCCGGCATCATATGATCCATAAAAACGATATCATAATCTTTTCCGGCAACCATCTCAAGTGCTTTTTTGCCTGATTCCGCCGTATCAATATTGATTTGGAACAAATTGAGCAAACCTTTTGCAACCTTTAGGTTGAGGTCATTGTCATCAACGACAAGGATATTGGCCTCCGGGGCCTTAAATAAATGTTCCGGATGATTTTTGTAGTTGTCATTAACAGCTTTTTCATCGCCTAGTACCTTGGGAATTGTGACGGTAAAGGTCGTACCTTCACCATAAACACTGTCTACAGTAATATTGCCGCCCATCATTTCGGCAAAATTTTTGCTAATCGCAAGTCCAAGGCCGGTCCCGGTAATATTACGGTTTTTGTGCGTATCGGCTTGGACAAAAGCAACGAACAATTTGTCAAGGTCTTCTTCCTTGATGCCCATTCCGCTGTCTTTAATTGCAAATGAAATTGTATCATCAGTGGCAGTAATTTTCATTTTTACAAAACCATTGCTGGTAAATTTAACTGCATTGGAGCAGATGTTAGTCAGAATTTGGCGCAGCCGGACATCATCGCCATAGAGATAATGAGGTAATTCACCTTCGGTTTCTAAAACAAAGTCCAAATCTTTTTTGTGGGCGACGAAGTCAAACATCGATTTGAGGTTGTGGTTAAACAAATCGAAATCATAGTCAACCGGGTCAAGTTCCATTTTGCCTGATTCGATTTTGGAAAAGTCAAGGATATCGTTGATAATACTAAGCAGCGAATGTGATGAGAGGTTGATATCATTAACATAGTTTTCCTGACGGTCGTTCAAATTTTCATTTAGAAGCAATTCCGACATTCCAATAATTGCGTTCATCGGGGTACGGATTTCATGACTCATTTTAGCCAGGAAATCGTTTTTCGCCCGTGAAGCCTGCTCGGCTTCATTTTTTGCCTCAACCAATTCGGTTATTTCAACCAATTCAAAAACGCGTGAATCGTTGTCACCCATCAAAGACGAACGCATCATAAACCAATAGTCTTGGCCATCTTTTTGAAGTTCTAAAGTTGTTTGATAAAAATCCTCAATATTGAGGGCATCAATAATCAAGCTTTTGATTTCATCCGGCAGCGATAATTTAAGTAACGGGCGGCCAATTACGTCTTCCCGCCTGCCAAGGCTTAACCATGCACATAACGACCTGCTGATATATTCAACTTCGATTTTGTTGTTGATAACCATCATCGGTGTTTGCATTTCCCGGCTCATCCTTGATAAAAATTCACTCTTGGCCCGGTTCGCTTCTTCAGCTTCCAAAAGTGCGTGCTGGATATCACTTACATCAAAGCTATTGATGATATACCCAGCCCTCTTACCTTCGCTGTCGATAAAATAAGCGGCAACACCCTGGAAAAAAATTTCAGTTTTTTGGTGATAAAAAACATCGGCTTCACGGCCCTCTTTGAGGGCTGTTACCGGGCAATATTTTGATTCAGGAGGATAAAAACTGTGCTCTTTGTAGGATTCGCCAATGACATTATCCAAGCTAATCCCTAATATTTTTTGCTCATGGTCATTCATATAAATAATGTTTTCTTCTAAGTCGGTAATACTTTGTAAATTGCTGATATTTGCGGCAAGATTGTTCGCCATTGCATCAATGCTGTTAGTTACATCAGCAAATTCATCGAGGCGTTTATCATTAAAACGGAATTGCCGTTCACCGGCACGATAACGGGAGACCCCATTCAGAATATAATTGATATTACTTTTAAAAGTTGCGGCAACCAGGACAGCCATAGCCGCTAAAAATAAAATGATAAAAAACGTACTGCGAAGAAGGCGCCGGATAACAGCATTTTGGTTCACGGAAATAGCCGTGTCAAGTTTATCTTTTAAGGTAATCACCGGCCGGGAAAAATCTTCGAGCCCGGCACCAATAGTAACGAAACCAAAACCGCGCAATGAAAAATTATTTTCATCAGAGGGGGCGTATTTTCCGGTATAATAAGGAATCGCCGCCGCGGTTGTTAATTTGTAATGCCCGCTCCACAAGATATAAAATGAGCCGGAACCGCCGGTTGCGGTCAAATCCATCCAGCCGGAACACTGGGGGGCATTGTTGAGATATCTTCCGTCAAGCCCGATTAACCCTTTTTTTGTCAATTCAGGGGCTGGTTTTTTGTCCCGGGTCTGCTCGTCAAAAGTGGGCCAGTCAACAATGAAATCGGTCCATTTTTCGATACCGCTTTCCTGCCAGGCTTCATAGATAGATGATTCAAGCCAGGGGACTTGCGGTTCACCGGTTTCAGGGTCAAAACCGATAATCGAGTGATGGCGGGGGTGGCTGATATTGCGGGATTGATAGTCCCAGATAAAAGCGTAATTGCCATCATGGGCATTTGGCATCAGGGTATAACGCTCATCCATCGGGGTAATACGGTCGACGATTTCGATGATGTGGTCATGATTTACGGCAAAGGTAATATAACCGGTGATAGCACCGGAACTGTTTGTTACCGGGGTAGCAAAACGGATGATACCTTCAAAACGCTGGCCGTTGGGATTTTCTTTTCCGGCAAAAGCTTGCGTTTCCGGACTAAATTCCAGACCGGCATCCGCCAGGTTTGCAGGGGTGTAAAGGCCGATATAATGTGAGGGGACATAAGCGCCGATGACATCGGAGACATATATTTCACCAGGGTTAAGCTTTTTTAGTTCATTAAAATATGTTTCTGCTTTTACATATGTATTTTCCCGCAGGGAGACATTCCGCTTTTCGGGATTTAACGGGTAATTTTGTTTAGTTGAAGCAGAGGAAACCACCTTTATCAATTCATTGCCATGCAGATCAAGATAAGTTATTTCATCATAAAGCGGGACATTATTAAATTCAAATGCTTCCGCCGGGCGGGAACGGAAAGCATTTTTGTCGTTGTTTTCGGTATTGGTTGACCTTCCGGCGCTATGAAAAGGTTGTTTTTCAGTCAAAGCCCAGGCTTTTGAATCAATTGTAAGCTCCCAGTCCCCCCGGTTAAGAATCCGTCCGGTTTTTTTATTAATAAATTCCGTGAATAATTCTTCGGAAGGTTGGTAGTTAGCAAGAAATAAAAGGTCGGCATCGCGGGCATATAGGAAATCGGCGACCCGGAATGCGGCATCGGTGGTCATCCGCTCGATATTAATTGTAGTGATATCATTGATTGCATGAGTAGTCTCGTCAACGGTGAGTTCTTCAAGATTTGCCCCCAAAGCGGCGGATTGAGAGAATAAAACGATGACTAAGGCAATAATCGGGATAATTCCGGTTATTAGGTAAGCAACTATTAACCGTGGGACAATACCTAGCTTGCGGAAATAATCACCAAAGTAACGTTTGGTGTTTTTAGATTTTTTCATAACTGGCCCCTTACACAATAATCAACACAATAGAATACTTTATTATACCAATCAATAAGTAAAGAAGCAACCTATTCATGAATATTACGCGAATAAAACATTGGGTAAATAAGGTAAATTGCCAAATTTTCGCTTGCATTTTCATGAAAGGTATGATAAATTCAGAAAGTAACTACAGTTCAGCCATCAGCTCGATTTTGTTTCGCAAAATCTCGCTGTGGCAGAGCGCCATATGGATTTTCACAAAAGTTAATCTGTGAAAGCGAGCTTTCACATCTTACATTTTGAAAAATCCGCATAGCTGAACTGTAAAACATATTCTTCAGGGTCGGGTGAAATTCCCTACCGGCGGTATAGTCCGCGCGCCACCGGCAAAGCCGGGGCTGATTTGGTGAAATTCCAAAACCGACAGTAAAGTCTGGATGAGAGAAGGAGAAAAAAATGAATAATGAGTTATGGAAATCTATTTCCGAAAATGTTTTATTTCTGTTGCAGTTCTTTGGCATTGTTATCCTAATGTTTGTGATTGCATATGCCGCCGAGAAAATTATCAAAAAGCGTAATAATGATACCGAACGGATTTTTACAACGAGAAAAGTTGTTGTTATTGGTATGTTTTCAGCGCTTGCCGCAATCCTGCACATCCTTAAGTTTTCAGTACCTTTTATTGCACCGGCTTTTTATGAAATGGATTTGTCGGAAATTCCGGTTATTGTCGGTGCTTTTGCTTTCGGCCCGGTAGCCGGGGTAATGATTGAGTTTTGTAAGATTTTGCTGAAGCTTTTGTTAACAGGGACAACAACCGCATTTGTTGGCGATCTTGCGAATTTCGTGATTGGCTGCAGCTATGTACTCCCGGCATCGATTATTTATTTTTGCCGTAAGAGCAAGAAAGCGGCATTCATCGGGTGTGCAGTCGGTACAGTCAGCATTGGTGTCTTTGGAATGGTATTTAACGCTTTGTACTTAATTCCGACTTTTGCCAAGATGTTTTTCGGTAATGAAATAAGCATTATTATTAGTATGGGTAACGCGGTTCATTCGGTGATTGATTCGGTATGGACGTTAGCCTTGTTTGCGGTTTTACCGTTTAATCTTTTGAAAGGTTTGATTATTTCGGTGATTACGCTTCTTGTTTATAAGAAATTGAGCCCGATTTTGAAGAAACAGTGAGGGACTTAGGTTCATCCTAATTTAATTAACTATAAAATGGATATTGGGTTAACCGGTATCCATTTTATAGTTAATAGGAAATTCCTCCAGAATTTCTATCAAATAAAAAGCCTATCACTGAAGAGTAGTTATCAGTAATAGGCTTTTTACTAAAAATTATTTATCGTTACTCCAGATTCAACCTTTTGCTTGTCACATAATGGGTCAGGTAATACAATATCGCTGACCCGAGAATAATGAGGGCGAGATAACCAAAGATGCCCCAGTTCACGATACGAAAAACGTATTCCATGTTGCCGCTATTATTATTCATTGAATTTCTAAATAATACTCCATTATCAATCCGGCTAAAAATCCATGTACTGATGACTAAAGTAAAGGTTATCACGAAATTAACTATCATCGTTATCGCGAAAAAGAAACCGATAGCAGCAAATCCGCGATTTTTTTTCACTAATTGCCCAAGTGCGGAAGAGACATACATCATCAAAATACTAAAGACAACCGCGGAAATCGCTATTAAAGTATAAAGTGTATACGAACCAAAAACTGAAATCCCATATTCTCTGAGTTTGGCAGCAAGAGAAGGTAAGTCATTTGTGGTATCTAAACCGTTTGCGGAATTAAAGGCATAAACCAAAACCATAATACTGCTAATAAATAATAATACACTTGCACCAAAACAAATCACAGCGGTTATCAATTTGGAAACGATTATTTTGGCCGGTGTTGTTGGCAGAGTATTAGTCAAATATCCTTGATGCCCATACATGGAATTATGAAAACGCATCCACAGGTAGATACCAACCCCGGCAGTTAATAAAAATGCACCGGCAACATATGCCATGGTATATAATGCGGCGGCTAAACCCTCAAATATGCTTACGCTTGCATTGGCGGCGGTATATGATGCGGCAGAATCTCCGGGAAAATCATATTGAAAATAAACCGTTTCCACGGGATAAATAATATGAATCCCAATTACCCCAACCAAGGTTAAGCAAGCCATAAATACTGCGGCTATCGCAAGAAATTTCCAGACAGCCTTAAATTCATACTTAATTAATTTTCCTAACATGCGAATACCTCCCTGAAATAAGTATCAACCGATTTCCCTTTTTGTTCCCGGATTTCTTCGACCGTAGTATGGATAATTACCGTCCCCTTTTCTAAGAGAATTACCTCATCAAGGATATTTTCAATATCGGTAATGATATGGGTAGAAAGCAAAATCGTTGCGTTTTCATTATAATTTGCCAGAATCGTTTTAATAATATAGTCGCGGGCGGCCGGGTCAACGCCGGCAATCGGTTCATCAAGAATATAAAGTTTTGCATCGCGGCTCATTACCAGGATAAGTTGCACTTTTTCCTTTGTCCCTTTTGAAAGTGTTTTCATATTGGCGTTTGGTTCAATTTGTAAAGATTCAAGCATCTTGAGGGCTCGTTCAGTTTTAAAATCGGCATAAAAATCGGCAAAATATTCAATGATTTCATTGACTTTCATATTTTCCGGAAGATAAGTAAACTCCGGTAAATAAGAGACAGCCCCTTTGGTCACTTCACCGGGGGAATTGCCGTCGATTAAAATTGTGCCGGCGGACGGTTTGAGTAAGCCATTCAGCATTTTTATCAAGGTAGTTTTGCCGCTGCCGTTTGGCCCAAGCAGGCCGATGATTTTCCCGGGTTCAAGCGTTAGGGAAATATCTTTGACAGCAATTGGCCCGGCGGGGTATTTTTTGGTCAGGTTATTAATTTCAACTAATGTTTTAGTCATTTCCGGTTTCCTCCTTCATTTCATTTTTTAATAGAGAGATGATTTCTTTTTTTTCAAATCCAAGCTCGCTCATTCGGCTGATAAAATCGCGCACCTGATTGGCCGCAAGCTCATTTTTAGTTTTTTGAATCATTTCTGTTTCCTCCGTTACTTGGCGGCCGGTACTACGATTGGTAGTAACAAGGCCTAGACGTTCCAGCTCCGTAAAAGCACGTTGCATCGTATTGGGGTTTACCCCTGCTTCTATTGCAAGGTCCCGTACACTAGGCAACCGTGAGCCCGGGCCATATTCACCGGAGACGATTTGGATTTGTAACCGTTCGACGATTTGGGTATAAATCGGGCGGTCAGAATCTAATTTCCATGACATATTATCCTTTCCTTTCTTTGGAATACTTATCGTATCAATGTATTAAGCATCTAATACAATAGTACACTATAAAATTCTACCTGTCAACACTTTTTTTGACCATTTCTTGTTTTTTTTTATTTTTGTGGTAGAATAAAGTACGAAAATGAGGTGAGATTAAAATATGGAATTTGAAGTTAAAATGACCTCGGGAATTTTATACAATTATTTACTTAGGCAGAATTATATGAGTTTTTCCGGATGGACAGGCATTGCTTTAGGTATAATGCTGATAGTTTTTTATTTTTTCCAGGGAAGCATTTGGTTTGTTGTTGCCGGTGTGATTATTCTATTTTATCCTCCCTGGTCGCTTTTTACAAAGTCAAAAAAACAAATGCTAATTAATCCGGCTTTCAAAAAACCACTTTATTATCATATTGATGATGAAGGGGTTAAAGTTTCCCAGGGCGAAGATACGGTTTCAGTTCTATGGGAGCAGCTTTTCAGAGCGGTTGCGGCCAAGAAGAGTATCATTATTTATACTTCACCGGTGAATGCCTGGATTCTTCCGTTTCAGGATTTGGGTGAAAACGGGGATAAATTAAGAGAACTTATTAAGGCCAAAATGCCGGCAGCGAAGGTTAAATTTTAATAATGGAAAATAAAATTATCGAGACAAATAATGCCAATGAGACTTTTTTGCTGGGAAAAATGATTGGTGAAGGGGCAAAAAGCGGTGATGTAATAGCCTTAACCGGTGATTTGGGTTGCGGTAAGACAGTTCTTACGCAAGGCATTGCCGCCGGATTAGGGATTAATGAAGTCGTTAATAGTCCGACTTTTGTTATTTTGCAGGAGTATGAAAGCGGGCGCCTCCCTTTTTATCATTTCGATGTTTACCGGATTAGTGATGTCCGGGAAATGGACGAAACCGGTTATCATGAATATGTTTATGGTGACGGGGTGGCCTTGATTGAGTGGGCGAACCTGATTGAGGAAATTTTGCCGGCTGAATATATGCAGATTGAGATTAAAAAAGATTTGGATAAAGGTTTTGATTATCGCCGGATTAAAATAAAAAATGCAGGTACTATATAATGAAGGTTATTGCCCTTGACAGTTCCGGCCTTGTTGCATCGGTTGCTATCGTCGAAGATGAAATTCTGATCGCGGAATACAATATTCAATATAAAAAGACCCATTCACAAACTCTGCTTCCGATGCTTGATGAATTAAAGCGAATGACAGAGCTTTCTTTAGATAGTGTTGATGCAATTGCTTTGGCGGCCGGGCCCGGTTCATTTACCGGACTTCGGATTGGTTCGGCAACCGCGAAAGCCTTTGGTTTTGCGCTCGGTATTCCGTTGGTTGAGGTTCCGACACTTGACGGCCTTGCTTTTAATTTATATGGGACGGATAAATTAGTTTGCCCGTTGATGGATGCAAGGCGGAATCAAGTTTATACCGGGGTTTATGCTTTTGATGAATTTGACTTAATTACGCTGCTCCCCCAATATGTCGTTGATATCTCCGAAATTGTGACGGTTATCAATCAAATGGGGCGCGAAGTGATTTTTACCGGTGACGGCGCGCCGATTTATGCGGAACAGCTAGTTTCACTAGTTAATGTGCCATATAGCTTTGCCCCGGCTCATTTGAACCGCCAGCGGGCGGCTTCACTGGCAGTTCTGGCAATGAAATATATAAAAGAAGGGAAAACAGTATCCGCTGCCGGCCACAGCCCGTTTTATTTCCGTTTGTCACAAGCCGAGCGGGTTAAAGCAAGTGAAAGTGAGACGGCGGTTTTAATCAGGCCGATGACCGAAACCGATGTGGAAGAAATAAGTATCATCGAAAGCCGCTGTTTTTCGATGCCTTGGAAAGCCGCTGATTTTTTGGAAATGATTACCGCTGATTTTGCCCATTATTATGTCGCGGAATTAAAGGGAAAATTGATTGGGGCCGCCGGAATGCGAAATATTTTAGGCGACGGGCAGATAACCAATATTTTGGTTGACCTTCCTTACCGGCGCCTGGGAATTGGCCGGAAATTGCTGGAATATATGTTTAAAGACCTGGCCGGCAAAGTTGAAATGTATTCACTGGAAGTAAGGGCGGGAAACATTGCCGCAATTGGGTTATATGAAAAAATGGGCTTCAAAAAGGTTGGCGCGCGGCCGGATTTTTATGAAGCGCCGGTCGAGAATGCATTAATTTACCACTGGATTTTGTCGTAAAGTGCGGTATAATTGAGGGTACAAGGGTCCAAAAATCATATGTTTCATGATACTACAGGTGCCATTCAGGGAGGGAAACTAATGCGCATATATGAAGCACAAAAACAGGATGAAATCTTAACTGTAATCTGCAACAAATGTAAAAAAGCAATCAAAGTTGAAGGCAATATCATCAAAGAGGGTCTTTTTGAAGCCGAATACCGGTTTGGCTATTTCAGTAATAAAGATAGCGAAGTCCACTCGTTTGATTTGTGTGAAGATTGTTATGATCTGATTACGGGCGATTTTCTGATTCCCCCGGAAGTGACAGAAGTGAGTGAGATTTTGTAGGGAAATGCGATTATCTTAGAAAGGGCCGCTACCGAGCGCCCTTTTTTAATTTAATAGAAATTTCTCTGGAATTTCTATTAAATTAAAAGTCTCCGGTGGATGCGCACTCACGCGAATTGTATTATGTTGCTACGCAACCGCGCGCGGCGCGAGGGTTTGCCAAGGCAAAACCCTTTCTTGTTGCCTTTTATTAATTGTTGGTGCATAATGGAAAAGAAGTTTATTTAGCAAAGGGGTTTACTATGCTCGATGTTTGTTTACTAGGGACCGGGGGAATGATGCCGCTGCCTTATCGGTGGTTGACGTCATTGATGGTGCGTTATAATGGAAAAAATATTTTGATTGATTGCGGCGAAGGTACGCAAATTGCTTTGAAGGAAAAAGGCTGGAGCCCCAATCCAATCGATGTGATTTGTTTTACTCATTATCATGCCGACCATATCAGCGGATTACCCGGAATGCTTCTGACAATGGGGAATGCCGAACGGACCGAACCGTTGCTTTGTATTGGCCCCAAAGGCCTAAGAAGAGTAGTCACAGCTTTGCGGACGATTGCCCCGGAGTTGCCCTTTGAAATAGAATTTCATGAGCTTGCGGATAAAGAAGAAAATATTAAGCTTACCGATGATTTTTGGATTGAAGCTTTTCGCGTTGCCCACAATGTTGCTTGTTATGGTTATTCGATAAAGGTTTCACGCATTGGCCGGTTTAGTGTCGAACGGGCTGAAGCGGCGAAGATTGAGAAACGATATTGGAACCGGTTACAAAAAGGCGAAGTCATTACTACCGATGCCGGTATCCAATTAACCCCGGAGATGGTGCTTGGGCCGGAACGAAAAGGCTTGCATGTCACATACTGCACCGATACCCGCCCGGCCGAGTCAATTGTGCGGAATGCCAAAGATGCCGATTTGTTTATTTGTGAGGGTATGTACGGCGAGTACGAGAAGCAGGAAAAGGCCAAAGAATATAAACATATGACTTTTTATGAAGCTGCCCGCCTGGCAAAAGCCGCCGGTGCGAAATCTTTGTGGCTGACCCATTACAGCCCTTC